>Ga0265293_10006305_pt1 | contig 19100 bp, 18 predicted proteins | sample Munlanlewell138R_FD_192505 | JGI IMG/M metagenome (GOLD analysis project Ga0265293, IMG submission 192505) | Leachate microbial communities from a municipal landfill in Southern Ontario, Canada - Leachate well 138R | ecosystem: Engineered > Solid waste > Landfill > Unclassified | place: Canada... | reverse complement strand
TATCGGAGGCTTTTCCTCGTTTTAGCCCCAAAACAAAGGCTTTTTTATGGAATATTCGAATAACAGTTTAAGAGTTTAGCTTGTAAGTTGAATTTTACGGAAACTCAAAACATATCATATATTATATAGGTTTTGTGAAAAGAATACATAAGTATATTTAACTTCTGTTGAAATGTTTGACTTCTCTAGAAAAAAGAAGTAATTCCATAAGACTTTAGCTTATGCGTTGTATAATAGTAATGAAAGATAAAAAAAAATATATTGTTATTAATATGTCCAAGAAAGGATTGTCTATTATGTTTTCAAAGAAATTTATTAAAGCAACTAAAAACTACTGCGAGTACCACTTACCTGTAAATGCCCCCTATGTAAGAAAGACCTTTGTACTAGATAAGCTACCCCAAAAGGCAAAAATCACCCTTACCTCTACTGGCTTTTACAGACTTTGGGTAAATGGGATAGAAATAACAGAAGGTCTACTTGCTCCATACATTTCAAATCCTGATGACCTCCTATTCTATGATTATTATGATGTGACCCAATATTTAAAGACAGATAAAAACTCTTTAGCCTTGATGCTGGGAAATGGTATGTCCAATGCCATGGGAGGTTACATCTGGGATTTTGATAAAGCTAGCTTTCGTTCAGCTCCCAAACTGGCCTTGCACTTTGAGGCTCACTTTGAAGATAGCTCTTTTTCCTTTGAAGCAGACGATACTTTTAAATGTGCTCCTTCTCCCATTACCTTTGATGACCTTAGAAGCGGAGAGCACTATGATGCAAATCTAGAAATTGAAAATTGGAACTTACCAGACTTTGACGATTCAAAATGGTCTCCTGCAATTATTGCAAAAAGTCCTCTAGGAAAGGCTTTACCAAATGATACAGACAAAATTGTAATTACAAAGGAGCTTAAGGCTATAAAGGTATATAAGGGGCACATAGCTCCCCATAAATATCCTGACAGAATAGCTAAAGCCTCTCAAGAGCTATCTAAAACCACTTTTTATAAGCCTTCAAAAAATGAGTCTGGATACATCTTTGAATTTTCTGAAAATGCTTCCTTTTTACCCAAACTAAGAATAAAGGGGAAAAAAGGACAAAAGATTATTCTACAATGCTCTGAATACTGCGGACCTAATGGAGAAATGTCTTATGAAAACCTAACTAGATTTTTCCCAGAGGGCTTTTGCCAAAGGGATATCTATACCTGCAAAGGAGAAGGCCTTGAGGAATATATCCCCTCTTTTACCTACCATGGAGCTAGATACATTATGGTAATAGGAGCAGATGAATACCAAATATCAGAAGATTTAGTCACAATGCTGGTCATGAATTCAGACCTAAAAGAAGCAGGTGATTTTGATTCTTCTGACGAAATAGCAAATAAGTTGCAAAGAAATGCTAGAATAAGTGATTTGGCAAACTTTGTGTATTTTCCCACTGATTGTCCCCACAGAGAAAAAAATGGTTGGACTGGAGATGCTGCCGTTTCAGCAGAGCATATGCTACAAAACCTGGATGTAGAAAGAAGTTTTACCCAGTGGCTTAAAATGGTTTGTGCTAGCCAAAGAGAAGATGGAGCCCTTCCTGGAATTGTGCCTACCAGTGGCTGGGGCTTTGCCTGGGGCAATGGTCCAGTTTGGGATCAGGTAATTATAGAGCTTCCCTACCAAACCTATATCTATAGAGGAAACACAGAAATGTTTTTAATGTGTTCTGATACAATAATGAGATATTTAAACTACATATCCAAAAAAAGAGATGAAAGAGGACTTATAGATATAGGTCTTGGAGATTGGTGCCATACCTTAAGATGGGATGCAGACAATCACCTATGCCCAATTGAAGTATCAGATACCATAACCACCTATGCAACATGTAAAAAGGCAGAATTTCTCTTTGGGGTCACAGGACTAAAAGCCCAAGAAGAGTTTGCAAGAGCTTTGGCAGATGAACTCTATGAAAGTATCAGAAAGTATCTTGTGGACCTTAACACCATGACAGTTAAAGGAGCTTGCCAGACTTCCCAAGCCATGGGCATTTATTACGACATTTTTGAACCAAGTGAAAAAAGTCAGGCCTATACAAGACTTCTTGAATTTATCCATGAAAAGGATGACCATATGGATGGTGGAATAATTGGGCTTAGAACTATATTTAGAACCCTTGCTAACTTTGGAGATGCTGAGTTAGCCTATAAAATGATAACTAGGACCGATGCCCCTTCTTATGGAGTTTGGGTCACTTCCTTTGACCTAGTATCCATGGCAGAGGCTTTTGAGTCTACAGTAAATGGGTATCAACGTTCATTAAATCATCATTTTATGTCTGATATAAGTGGGTTTTTTATAAGTCACATTGTTGGAATATCTGTAAATCCATACAAAGAAGATCCTAGCTTTGTAAAAGTTCAACCTAACTTCATAAAAACCTTAGACTATGCAAAGGGCTACTATGACACCATAGCAGGTAAAATAAATGTAAGGTGGGAAAGAAAACAAAACTCCATTAGCCTTTATATTGATAAAGCAGATGATGTTAAAGGAGAAATACACCTACCCAAAGGCTATGTCTTTACCGACTTAAATGGACAAAAAACTGAATGGATGAGAGAAAGAAAAATCTACAGTCTTGAAAATGGGGTCTTTGGCATAAAAAGTATAGTATAATATGTTAAAACCTTAAGGATAAAAAATGAAAGAATTAATAGATAGAATAAATGAATTAGCAAGAGCTTCAAGAATCAGGGAATTAACACCTGAAGAAATTGAAGAACAAAAAAAGCTTAGAAGAACCTATATCGATGCCTTTAAAAGTAGTCTAAAAGAAAATCTAATGAACCTAAAGATTGTAGATGAAGATGGCTTTGATGTAACTCCAGATAAGCTTAAAGAAGAGCAAAGAAAAAGAAAGCTAAATTAACTAGAAAGATTAATCAAAGTACACAAAAAGAGCTTAACCTATAGGCTCTTTTTATTTTGTCTTACAGCAACCCCATTTCAACAATATTAAACTTAAACTTACTATTGACTTTAATTTTATTAAAGTATATATTAATATTATTAAAGGAGGTAAGCTATGGCTAGAGATATTTTACCAGGTTGGATTAGCAATCTAGATGATGAGGATTTGGTATTTATAAAAAACTTTATTATGTCCTCAGGTTCCTTAAAAGAGATTGCTAAGCAATATAAAGTAACCTACCCCACTGTTAGATTAAGATTGGATAAGCTAATTCAAAAAATTCAAATTAATGAAGACAGACAAACAGAGCCCTACATTTCACTTATTAAACGTTTGGCAGTAGATGAAAAACTTGATTTAGAAACAGCTAAACTCTTAGTAAATGAATACAAAAAAATATTAGAAAAGGAGGATTACTAATGAATGGACTTATAGTTTCTACTATTTTTATTATTGCAATTCTATTATTTATCGGCACAATAGTTTTACAGGTTATCTTGTCTAAGAAGGAAAATAAATGGCTAGGACTTATTCTACCTATTATAGCTTTTTTGTTTGCCCTTTTAGTTACTTTTAATGTGGTAGACACAAACAACTATACCGAACATCAGATTCAATATAATGAAGAGGGAGAGATTATTGGAGAAATAACAATTAAGCATGAAGGAAGCTCAGACACAAGCTCCACAGCTTTAACCATTGCAACTACCTTTTTAATATATAATATCCCAACCATGATCTACCTATTCATATACTTTGGTTCAAGAGAAAAGATTAATCTAAAGAATCAATTAGATAAAATGACCATACAGGATTTGTAAAAACCAGTTACTTGAAAAGACCCTTCTAATCAGAAGGGTTTTTCTTGTTATTGTTCTTATTCTTACCAATCTAGATTTACTAAATCTTACTAATTATCCAGCTTACTTAAATCTCTTAAGCACATCATCCAAGGTGGGATTGCCTATCTCTTGAAGATAATAGTTAACCCTCATAATTGTTTTATCTGTCTTTAGAACTCTTCTAATATCTATGGGAGTTCCAGAAATTATGAGGTCACAATCAATATTGTTAATGGTTTCTTCTAAGTCTTTAACCTGTTTATCTCCATAGCCCATAGCAGGTAAAATCTTATCCATGTGGTCATATTTATTAAAGGTATCCTTAATTGAGCCCACTGCATAAGGTCTAGGGTCTAATATTTCTTTTGCTCCATACTTTCTAGCAGCTACAAGGCCCGCTCCATGAGTCATACCACCATGGGTTACGGTTGGACCATCTTCTATTACTAGCACCTTCTTCCCCTTTATATCCTCATAATTATCCACTGTAAAAGGAGAGGCTGCTTCAATTATCATAGCATTAGGATTATACTTTTCCACATTTTGTCTTACTATATCAACATCTTGTCTATTAGCTGAATCAACCTTATTTATTACCACCACATCAGCTAGTTTTAGATTTACTTCCCCTGGATGGTAAGCTATTTCATGACCAGGTCTTAAGGGGTCAACCAAGGTAACATTCAAGTCTGCATGAATAAAGGAAAAGTCATTGTTTCCGCCATCCCACAAGATAACATCAGCTTCTTTTTCTGCTTCTCTTAATATGACCTCATAATCTACACCAGCGTATACAACAATTCCCTTATCTATATGTGGTTCATATTCTTCTCTTTCTTCAATGGTACACTTATGTTTATCTAGGTCTTCATAGGTGGCAAATCTTTGACAAATTTGAAGTTTCAAATCTCCATAAGGCATGGGGTGACGAATGGCAACCACCTTTTTGCCCATAGCTTGTAAAATTTGAATAATCTTTCTGGTGGTTTGGCTTTTACCAACTCCAGTTCTAACAGCACAAACTGATATTACTGGTTTTGTAGATTTAATGCTGACATTTTCCACACCCATCATTCTAAAGTCTGCTCCAGCTGCTAAAACCGTAGAAGCCTTGTGCATAACATCTGTATGAGATATATCACTATAGGCAAAGATAGCTTGCTTGATATTATTCTTTCTAATCAAATCTATTAGGTTGTCCTCTGTATGAATATCTATACCATCAGGATATAGATCTCCCGCTAGTTCTTTTGGATATTTTCTTCCATCAATATTGGGAATTTGTGTTGCTGTAAAACATACAACATTATACATTTCATTATCTCTGAAATAGGTGTTAAAAATATGAAAATCTCTTCCCGCTGCCCCCATTATAATCACATTAATCTTGGACATGTGTGCTCTCCTCTTTACATAAAATCAAAAAATTTGTCTTTGTAACTTGATTAAATATTCATAAATATGAATAATAGTCTAGTTTTGTGATTAATTATACCATAAATATGGAAAATGGAAGCCTTTTTTTAAATATTATTCATTATTTTTATATTCTTTTTATTAAATCTCTTTATTTCAAAACTTTAACATCAAAATCTACTTCTACTTTATCAAAATCATTACCTTCAACTATTATCTTAGCTAATCCAGCCTTATTCTTAGACCTTACATAAAGCCCTGCTCTACCTCCTTTAAAGGAAAAGGTGGAAGTACCAAGGACCTCAATAGGTCCTTCTACTCTAACTGTAAAAGGTTCCATGTAATAGGGTAGGATGTTATCATTTTGGTCCACTGCTAAGATACGGACACTGGCCACATCATAGGAAGCATCTTCAACTAGGTCTTTCTTATCTATGTTTACCTTTAGCTTAATTTCATTAACCGGCTCTCTTGTAATACTCTTTACAAGCTCTCCATCTTTAATAGCATCAAAGCGATAGGATATGGCAGAATCTCCCCAGTTACCCATATAGGTAGAAAATATTTGATAGGCATCATCAAAGCTAAGCTTTCTAGTCTTCATAAAGTAGAGCATTTTTAATTTCTCACTTAAATTTAAATTAGCCAAGCCTTTCTTAGCAACTGCCCTCATGAGCTCCTTTATAGCTTTTGCAGCCTTCTTATCAAGGCCTTCCTTAACCTCTAGTAATTCCCCTATGAAGTCATCAATGAGAATTGGAGGATGGACCATGGAAGGATAGTTTAATCTATCTGGAAAAAATTCTTTTACAAAGTCCTGATTTTTGTAGACTTTAACACTATCAGCATTGGTAAAAGCGTAGACATCTCCAATATGGCCACTTGGATGATCTCCAATATCCATAGAGGAAGAAACTTCTAGAACTGGTTCTTTTAAAAGCTGAGAGGCATAAACAGAGGCTGCCAACTTAGGATTTCTATACAAGTCTAAAACTCCATGGTAGCAAATCCTATCACCACTACCAAAGTCTTGGTGGGTATGATAATCAAACATACACCAGCCAAAGCCCCCAGCTATATCCTCATAACCAAAGTATCCATCTATTACCTTAGCGTGGCGCAAGGCATGTTCCAATCTTTTTTGTTCCCAGTCAAAAGATTTAGTGGGAAACATATGACCATTGTATTCGGTTATTAAATAGGGCTTTTCCATATCTGAGGTAACCTTCTTTTTAGGGTCTACCCCAGCATTGCTTCCAATATGGGAAAAGTCATTGTAACTATAGATGTCTTCTAAAAGAGAACTTTTTTGAATAAAGCGAACCCCTGTAGTTTGTCTGCTTGGATCTAAATCATGAGCTATCTTGTTGGTTCTAGTATAAAAAGGATCATCATCTTGAGATTCATTTATACGTACTCCCCAAACAATGATTGAAGGATGATTTCTGTATTGTAAGACCATTTCTTCTACATTTTCACAGGCCACATCCTTCCAGTCTTCATCTCCAATATGTTGCCAACCAGGTATTTCCATAAAAACCAAAAGACCTAATTGGTCACAGGCATTTATGAAGTGCTTACTTTGTGGATAGTGTGAAGTTCTAACAGCATTAACACCTAACTCATACTTTAAAATCTTAGCATCTAACTCTTGAGGGCTTTTCCCCATGGCATAACCCACATGGGGATAACTTTGATGCCTATTAAGCCCCATAATCTTTATCTTTTTATCATTTAGATAAAAGCCATCTTTTTTAAAGACAACCGACCTAAATCCAAAGTCCAAAGAATATGAATCTACATTATCTCCAGAAATATTTAATTTAGTTACTAGAGTATATAGGTTGGGATTATCTATATCCCACAGTGAAACATTATCAATAAAAAACTCGCACTTAAAATTCAAAGAGTCTAATACTTCATCTAATACCTTTTCAAACTTTACTACCAGCTTTCCACTTTTCTTTTCAAGCAGCTCAAAGTCTAAACCAAGTAAGCCATTAGACAAATGCTCCTTATCCAATACAAGGCAAATATCTAAAAGCAATCTTTTTTTCTCTTTTGTTACATCTAGAGTCTGAACAAAGATATCCTCTATGAAGCTTTTATCTCTAATTTCTAAGTTCACTTCCCTATACAAGCCACCAAAGGTCAAATAATCTATTATCCCACCAAAAGGAGGTATATTAAGGTCTTCTTTGCTATCTAGTTTGACTGCTAATATGTTTTCATGGTCAATTAACAAGTTATCAGTAAGCTCAAGAGAAAAGCCAGTATAGCCTCCCTTATGGCAAAAGATTTCTTTTCCATTTAGAAAAATCCTGGCTTCATGACCTGCCCCTTCAAAGTTTACAAATATCCTCTTATCCTTCCAGTATAGAGGAGCATGAAAGATTTTCCTGTATCCAGATACCTTCTCATAAAGGCTCTCAGTAAAATAATTATATGGAAAACTTGCATTACTATGGGGTAGTTCCACAATAGATATTAAGTCTGATTTTTGTCCTAATTTAAAGTCTGGAAAAAACTCATCCACATATTCCCATTCTCTGTTCCAATAAAGTATCTCTCTCATAATATCCTCCTACTTAAAAAAATCCATATCCTTTAAACTCTTTTCATTAATGAACATACCAGTAAATTGAGGAACCTTAAATTTCTTAACAAAGGCCTCACACTTACACAAAAATATATAGTAAATATTTAAGCCAGAACCACATAAGGTCTCAAAGTTACCTTGGCCCTTAGAGATGATAAGGTCTGCTTCTTCTATAGCCTTTTCACTTACATCATTTATCATATCCAATTGGGTACCTGGTATATCTGATCCATTATCAATTACAGTTACTAACTTATCTAAGTTAACCTCTTTTGCATCTTTTAAGGTCACATCATTTAGTACAGGATTTCCTCTAACTATACAAGTAATATTTAAATTAGGATATATCTTTTTAATTATCTCAATAAATATTTTATCAAATACAATCTCTCCTGCATTGTCTAAAAGATAGACCAAGCTATTAGCAGATTCCAAATCTTTTTTAAAGACAGAGTATTCTTTCATATCTAACTCTTGATGACCTGCCTCTTCCACTAGTTCAAGAAACTTTTCAGGATTAACATCATCTAAGGCCCCAAAGTCTATGAAGTTACCTACCATGGCATATTTAAGGCCAGATAAGAGAGAATCAGCATCTTTTTCTATCTTCATAATTATCTCTTTTTCTATACTCAAACCCAGTTTATTAAACACTTCTTTCTCATGCTCAAATTCATCCACAAAAGAAAAATAGTCTTTCAACATATCATTTACATATTTAGTTATATATGGAGATGACCTTGTTTTGTCCACAGAACCTATTAAGTAATACACTTTTTTCATAAACTCTGCCTTCAGCTTTTCGTCTTTACTATACTTATCAAAATTTCTTCCTGCACTTTTAATAATGCACTCCATACAATCAAAAGTAACTTCCATTAATTGCTCCTAATATATTCATAAAATAACTCTTCTTATCCCTATATTATCAGGTTTTACTCTCTTTTACCCATAATACTGTGCTTTTACTTTTCTTTCTCTTTCTTAATCCAAACTAAGATAAAGAAAGAAAGCACATAGATCTTAATCTTACAAATAATTAACCTCATAGGTTAATTATTTCTTGTATAACCTCATCAAGCATGGTAAAATTTTATATAGAAAAATTACAAAGAAGAAGAAATTAATATATATTAACTGAGGATAGTCTAATGAGGATAAGTAAGAGTATTATTGCTGTACCACCAGGTGCAACAATTAAAGAACAGCTTGAATATAGGAAGATGAAGCAAAAGGAGTTTGCTTTAAGAATGGATATGTCTGAAAAACATATAAGTAAACTCATTAATGGAGAGGTTCAATTAACCTTTGATGTTGCTATGCGTCTAGAAATGGTTTTAGGTGTACCTGCAAAATTTTGGAATAATTTAGAAGCTATTTATCAAGAAAAGCTAGTAAGAGTCAAAGCAGAAAATGCTATGGACCAAGATATTGAGATAGCCAAGAAATTTTCATATGCCCAAATGGCTAAGAACAAGTGGGTAGAAGAGACTAGAAATGCAAAAGAGAAAGTAATAAATTTACGTAAGTTTTTTGAAGTAGCAGAGCTTAGTTTACTAAAAAAAGAAAACCTAATACCCAAAATCTCCTGTGCAAAACCAAGTTTTGAAAAAGAAGAGGACTATGACCTTATGGCATGGGCCCAAAAGGCAAAACTTGATGCAAGAGTTATCGAAACAAAAGCCCTTAACTTAAAAAAGTTAGAAGAAGCGATAATGAAGATTAGGACAATGACAAGGCATAATCCCAGTGAATTTAGTGGAGAGCTCTCAAAACTCTTAGCTGATTGTGGAATTGCTCTTGTTTATCTACCCCATATTGCCAGGTCATTTTTACACGGTGGCACCTTTTGGGATAGAAGAAAAATTGTCTTAGGCCTAACTACAAGAGGAAAAGATGCTGATAAGTTTTGGTTTAGCCTCTTTCATGAGTTAGGACATATACAACTTGGTCACATCAATTCAAAGTCTTGTATGGATAATAATTATGAAAAAGAGGCAGATGAGTTTGCAAAAGAAATCTTAATTCCCAAAAAGGATTTTGATAACTTTGTTAAGAATAATGTCTTTAATAAAAGATCAATTCTTGAGTTTGCAGACTTGATTGAAATTGATCCTGGAATTATTGTAGGCAGATTGCAAAAAGAAGGCTACATAGATTTTAGTAACCACAATGACCTTAAAAGAAAGTACACAATATCATGAAAGCCTAAGGCCTAGGCCTTTAGCATAAGCGAGCACTTCTTCATATTCTTCATAGTATAATCTTCTGTCTAAAGGAGGATGCTTAAAAGCAAGGTTTGAAGGATAATATTGGTCCATTAGATTAACCATTACCCCTTTTGATAAGTTTTCATGTATAAAGTCTAATATCTTTTTAGTTTCACTTATATTACCTGGTAAAACAAGGTGTCTAATTAACAGGCCTCTATATGCAATATTGTTTTGGGCTTTTAAAGGGCCAACTTGTCTATCCATTTCAAGTAAGGCCCTTTTTACGACATCAAAATATCCTTTAACTGATGAGTAGCTTTGTCCTCTTTCATTTGATGCATATTTAAAATCAGGCATGTATATATCTACAATACCATCTAAAAGCTTTAAAACCTCTAAGCTTTCATAACCTCCACAGTTATATACTAGGGGAAGGCTAAGACCTTTTTTAGCTGCTATAAAAATAGCTTCTACAATGTTTGCTACAAAGTGACTGGGGGTAACCAAATTTAAATTATGGCAATTATATTGGTTTTGTATGTACAAGAATATATCTGCTAGCTCTTCATTGGAAACAGCCTTTCCTTGGCCTAAAAAGCTTAAAGTGTAATTTTGACAGTAAAGACATCTCATATTACAGTAAGAGAAAAAGACTGTTCCTGAACCTCTTTTACCTACTAAAACTTCTTCTTCTCCAAAATGGGGTGAATAATTTGATACAAGGGCCTTATCATAAGCCTTACAAAAACCTAAATCTTTTTTCCTATCTACCCCACAATTATGGGGACAAAGCCTACACTCTTTCATAAGCTCCTTTAACAATCCTAGTCTTTCTTCTAGTATGCCCTCTTCTAACAACTTAACATATGAAGCCCTATAGGTCATTTCAGCCCCCCTTCCTCTTCTATTATATCAAAAGGTACAAGTCTTAAAAAATCTAGCTTTGCTACATAACAAATGAGTTTTCTCTGTTCTTTTCTCTTTTGCCTATCTTGACAATTGGGTGTCATAAAAGTATATTTAGTACGCACGTACTAAATATGAGGATCTAGTAATGAAGCGTAAAAAAATAAAAATAAAGGTAGCTCAAAAAATATTAAATACAGCCTTCAACTGTCTCTCTACAAGAGGCTATGCTGCTGTTACTATGAGAAATATAGCTCATGAAGCTGGGGTTGCTTTAGGTCAGGTAACCTACTACTACAAAAGCAAAGAGCATCTCTTTTTAGAAGTTATTAATATGATGGTTTACCAATACTTAGAAGAGATTGAAACAAAGCTGGCAGCGGTTACAGATGAGAGCCAAAAGCTTCCCGCTCTTAAGGCTTTTTTTGAAGACCTTATTCAGAACAATCCTAATTTATTCAAACTATTTATTGACTTTACAGCCCAATCTCTTTGGATTCCCTCTTTTAGAGAAAAGGTTAACTCTTTATTCGAGGAGTTGGCTAAAATTATTGAGAGTAATTTAATACTAGATAAGACCAAAGAAAAACATATATCTAGCGACTCCTCAAAAAATACTGCAAAACTAATTCTTGGTGCCCTATATGGAACATCAATTCAACATATGCTAGGCTCCGATACAAGCATTTCCTTTGAGCCTATGAAAATTGATAAAGCCTCAGGCTTTGTTATTTAAGGAGGGAGCTTAAGGTGATAGTAGGACAATTCACTGATACATTTTTACCAGTAGTGGATGGCGTTGGCCGGGTAGTCAGCAACTATGCCCAGACCATGGGACATCTTTGTGAGGCTTGCTATGTAATTGCTCCTCAGCAGCTAAATTTATACAAAGGTGGTCTTTGTTACGACATTGTGGATTTTGCTGGTCTCCCCCTATCTATATCTCCTCAATATGAAATAGGGATACCTGTCCTAGATGCTCATTACAGAAGACGAATTGATAGTATTAAGTTTGATATCATTCATATGCATAGCCCCTTTATTACAGGGCGAGAAGCTCATAGGATATCTAAACATCAAGAAATTCCTTTAGTAGGCACCTTTCACTCAAAATATTATGATGACTTTTATCAAATCACAAAAAGCCATACCTTGTCCAAATTAGGTAATCAATTTGTTCTAGATTCTTTTAAAAAGTGTGACCAGGTCTGGGCAGTAAGTAATTCCACTGCCAATGTTTTACGAGACTATGGCTTTAAAGGACCAATAGAGGTGGTAGAAAATGGAACAGATCCCAAAGAACCAAACATTGAAGCTGCAAAGATGGTAGAAGACCGCTTCAATCTAAAGAAAAAACCCCTCCTACTATTTGTTGGCCAAATCAACTGGAAGAAAAATATCCGTCGTATTTTAGAATCAGTGGACCTTTTGGTAAGAGAAAAGAGGGATATAAGGGTGGTTATGGCAGGTCAAGGACCTTCTAAGGATGAAGTACAAGCTTTAGTAAGCTCTCTTGGTCTTAATGAAGTGGTAACCTTTACAGGTCACATTACCGATTCATATCTTTTAGAAGGCCTCTACACCAGAGCGGACTTACTGGTTTTCCCCTCTTTGTATGACAATGCTCCCATGGTTGTAAGAGAGGCTGCAGCCCTTGCTACTCCTTCTTTACTTGTTCTAGGCTCTAGTGCTGCTGAAGTCGTACAAGATGGCGTAAATGGCCTTTTAGCAAAGGATACTACAAAAGATATGGCAAGTCGCATAGCCTGGGCTTTAGACAATCCTAGTGAGCTTAAAGACATAGGTAAGAAAGCACAAGCTACCATACCAAAACCCTGGGCACAGGTTATATCAGAGGTTCTAGAACGCTATGAGGATTTAATTAAAACAACTCATAGCATAAAGCATAATGGGCTTTCTCATAAACTCTTGCCTTAAGGGGCATAATAGCAAAAACTATTATTTATCTTTCATACTTTTTTAATAGAGAGCGTAGCGAGTACTAGGTCCATTACCACATTTTTCAACTAAACGCTTATCAAGTAAGCTATTAAGAAGTCTTAGGGTTTTGTACTTGTTAAATCCTAGTATTGAATCTATCTCAAGTCTGGTTAATACTCTTTTTTCTCCTAGCAGCTTGTATATTGCGGCTTCAGCTGGACTTAATGTTGAAAAATCCTCATCTACTACAGGTAGTACCGTTTTTATACAATCATCACTAAACTCATAGTAAGGCTTTGTAATGCTATCTTTATAGGCTCTTTTTACCCTAAGAAAACCATATAAACTTTTATCAACAATGTATAGCATTATAAATATCCAAAAAATCACACAATTCCTATACCCTGAAAACCAGACTTTAACATAGTCTTTTTCAGATAAACCATAAGGTATCTTACCTGGCAAAATTATTTCAATTTTATCTTTATACATACATATTTGCATATTAGCCTTTATATCCCATTGCCTATTAAAAATTGCTCCAGCCAATGCATTAGTAAATGCCTCCTCAGGGATCATAAGGCTCTTTCTATATGGCCTTTTTCGGAAATCCTTGTGTCTGTAGAGGCTTTCAAATACCTCTAAGACCCTATGATATTGCCATAATATAGATTTGCCACTTAAGGTTTCTCTTTCTATAACTTCTTCTTTGTCCCCACCATATTTTATTATTTCTATTCCTGCGAATTCTAAGTCATTTTCATCTGCAAATAACTCACCGGCAAAATTGTAGTAGTCTTTTTTGCCTTTTACCCTAAAGACATCCAATGTACTTCCAGTGAGAGTAGCTCTGCCTCCTCTACCTTTTAGATATTGGTCTAAGTAGGTAAATTTTAAATCTGTCTTTTTTGCTTCCATGTCCTCATAGTAAATGTCTAGGCCCCAACAAATGAGCTCTTTTAATTCACGCTTATCAACTTGCACATATAGGTTTCCCAGCTTTTTATATGCCTTGTTCTTATACAAATATGGCTGAGATCTTCCTTTTAAGATATTAATAACTAGATAAGTCTTCCCCCCTATTTCTTCAACATCTACTTTAAATATGGGGGTAGGTTTTATTGAAGCATTAATCATGCTTTCTACCTTTTGAAGCTCTTTCTCTTTTCTATTTATATCCGAAAAGACACTTGTATCTTTAATTTCAAACAGGATTTTTCCATCACCATAGTTAGAAAAGGCGCTTATAGATTTAAAGAAATTATCTCTTTTTCTATCATTTAATCCCAAGTCAAATCTCTCTTGTTTAAGCATATGAACACCTCCAACTCTGTTCATATATTTTATCATTGGGCATAAAGCAAGGCAACGACAGCCGAATCGTTGCATTTTAGTTGCAAATTCCAGTTTCATGCACTTTTTTTATCGTTTTAAAATAGCGTTAAACTCCCTTGTTGCTCTTTTAATTAGTAAGATTAAATAAAGTTATCATGGATAAAGATAACAAATTTGCTGATATCAGCTAAATTATTCTTCATAACATTAAATATAATAGCCTTATCAACATTAACATATTCGTGGGAAAGAATATTTCGCAAACCCACCATTTTTTTATAATTCTCTGCATCTATCTTGGTTAAGCAACCTTTCTCATACAAAATGGTAAAGACGTCTCCAAGCGTTTCAGGATTCCCTATATTGTTATCAACAACAATGTGGGTTGCTATATCGATAATCATGTTTATGCATATAAACAAATTATATTCAACTACATCTTGAACCATACTGTCTTTAAATAATCCTCTAAAGAAAGATTCTTGTAACCCTCTATTTTTTTCAAAGATGCAGATATTTGATTCATCCTTTTTCTTGCCACCTCTATATAACCACTTGGTCTTACCTCTTCTTTTAAGCTTTCTATATTTTTCTGATAGACTAAGTCCAAGTATTTTTTCATGTCACTATACTCAAATAGGGTTTTAACCTTAAACTTACTTTCCGCAGTTTTATCATGGGTAAACAATAGAATATTGTTCCTATACACTTCAAACTTCAATAAAGGGGTAGCATGGTTTAAAATAACTAAATCTACTTCACGCTTCAAATTATCTGACAAGAGCATTTTTATCTTCAAATATTCATCAAGGTCAACTTTTCCTTCAAGATAAATAGCTATATCAATGTCGCTGTCCTTTCTCAATTTGTTTTGAACATAAGAACCAAAATATATGCAAACAATATTACATTAAATTGAAGTAAAATATCTTGTGATTTTTTAATAATATCCATTTTCTCCTCTTGGTTATTAATTAAAAAACTGACTAACTTAACTAGCAAAGGTACTTCCTCAGGAAATCTCTAATGTATCTATAAAAGAACAAAACTTGCATATTAGGATATAATCCTTAACCTTAGCTAGAGGTTAATCCTTAAAGAGCATTCTTAAATTAATTTTGGGCTTACTCAACACATAATTCATATCAAATACTTTGAATAAGAAGGGAGACATAACCTTTTTTACCACTATAGGGGTAGAAAAAATAGTGCACTCATCTGACATCTTAGGTGGTGGATTTACATCAAGTGTATGAATGTAGTCCTTTTTGCCAGCTTGTAAGAATAGAGCTGCTGCTTTTCCAGTTTGAGCATTTACAGCCATTCTAGTCTGCAAATCCGATTCATTGGTCCAGCTTGCTTTATCAAGAAACCATATGGGCAGATTGATAGATGCATATTTGTGACGTCTTAAATCTGTTATCCAACTCAGTATCTTAACCTTTTTTAGACCATAGGTAGCTTTAAGCATATCTGGTATTTCTCTGTGGAGCATTCGATATGGCGCAGTTTTTCGTTCTTCATTATTGAGTGGGGCAAAAATACGCACATCATCCTCTAAAAATGCTGGAGTAAAAGGTGCAGAATCTCCATAATCCCAAGGGTTTAGTTGGTTGAGAAGATAGATATCAAAAAGTGTATTCTGAGGTCTTGCCCAATTGATTCTATCGTGATAAAAAGTGAACTTTCCACGCTCAGTGTCTACAGTTGTTTTAACACTGATATCCTCAATCCAATGAGGTAAGCAAATTGCTTGCAGCTCCGACCTTATTCTCTTTTCAATATCCTGTCCTTCAAAGTCACTCTTGTTCTTTGCAACCAAGCGAAGCATCTGCTCTATAGCTTTTTCCTTACTAATTTTAAAGGGTAACACTCGGTCATACATGTTTGGGTCATAACCAAATACTAAGTTATCACCGTAGGCACCACTTTTAAATACATCTGAGGGCATAAACTTGTTGTTACAGTATTCACAAGTGTATAGACTTTGTGTTGAAAAACCCTTAATCTTACCTCCACAATATGGGCATTCAAAAGACTTCTCTTCTCTTTTATCCCATTTTTCAAAGGTTCCCTTATCAAATCCATAAAGTAACTGGTCTAGGTTACTGGTCCTTTGCTTCATCTCATCAGGAGAATATATATCTCCTATGGCACGTTCACCCATACCCACATGAGCTAATTTTAAAAGTCCATCTATAACTGGAATTGGGCGGTGTCTAAAAACCATATTCAAGGTATACCTGTAATCAGCTGAGGCCCATGGAGCAAAATTTCCACAGTAAGGGCAAGTGAATCCCTCTAACTTTTGGTCAAAGTATGATGGCGATCCGCACTCTTTACATTTTATGGCTGTTGTTTCTTTAACTTTCATTATGGTCTCCTCTTCCAACAAAACTTAACTCAACAGATGAATTGTCACCATTTCTGCAATCTTATTCCAAACTAACTAATCTGAAATATATTTCTAGACACAAAAAAGTAATAACTACTTAGGATTTATTTCCCATTTCTCAACTACTTTTTTTGTAGTCATGCCTTCCATTTTAAATTCTCCCTGATAAAAGGATTTTAGTTATTATATTATATAGTAGTTAGGAAGTTTATACAAAACTAAGCTCATGCCAAGACACTAACACAATTCTTGTTTTTCTTATGCCTTTATACAATATCTCAGACAACCAATGGAATGGCATATACTCCATCTGTCTATACATCAGATGCCCCTAGTTTTTATGTTTTCAACTCTTAAGTTTAAATATAATTACTAATACGATTGAACCAATAGATAAAAGGTAGCTTCTTAAATAATCCCTTTATACTTCCTTAATGTAGCTGCGCATTATACCTTTGTTCACAAATCCATTTCTGTTATAGAAGTTTTGTGCAACTATGTTGTTAGATGCAGTATCAGTTTCTAGGTATCTATAGCCTTCTTTAGATAAATAATGCAATAGACAATTGAGATATCTGCTACCATATCCCCTTTCTCTATACTCTTTTTTAATACCAATCCATCTCATAAATGCCCTTTGACTTGTCTTAATATAATTAATTATGCATTGACCTATAACTTCTTCATTTAATACAAAATCAATATTTGTATTATCTTTAGAAAATGTAAGTTTTAGATCTTGGTCTTTAGATTGTTCCTTTTCTATTAACTTTGCATAATAGATATTTTCATGTTCAATTACATATTTATTCTTTACCAAAATATCTTCTATATAAAATTCACTTTCATGCAATTTCCCTTGTCTCGAATAGCATGACATACCAAAATAATGGAAATAGGCATAGATTGTTTTAAGTTCATACTTAGCAAAATAATTTTCTGACATCTTTAGCAAATCTAGAATGTGGTTTTGAGAGATATGGTTATTAAAATAAAGGTCCCTTATTATACCGTAGCTCTTACTATAATCCTTCTGGTTACCAGCAAAAACAAATGAACTTAGTCCAAATTGTATCCAACCCTCAACAAGATTATCAATTATCAATAAATAGGTTTCTAGTTCTTTAAAAAGAGGTTTCCCATCAAAATCTTTATCATGAAAAAAACTGTCTCTCCAAGAATCAATGGATGTTTCAGGATAGTAATAAGGTACACCTTTTCTATTTTTTAAAAAAATATCGCATACCATTTTCTCATATTTATCTTCATATCTTACAATAACTACTTTATTTATAAATTCAAATTCCTTTGCATCCATAAATTAGCTCCTTGAACTTTCTTCTAGATTCATCTTTGATAAGCTTGCTTATACCTATACACTTGAGGTCGCAATTTGCGACCTCAACCTATCTTCGTTAATTATATTGTAATATTTGCATAATAAAAAGAATTACCTATTTTCAGAATAATATTTTTGCTTAGGGCTAGTTGGTTTTTCTGGCATAGTGAGTTTCAGTAATCCTCCCTTAATTAAAGGATTTAAAATAATCGTTCTAAAATAGCCTCTATTACTATAGTTCATAAACTCTTGAATTTCCTTTCGACTTCTAGGAATCATGCAAAATTTCAGCAATTTTATAATACCTTCGTCAGCTTGGTTGGTAGCTTGCATGGTAGCTTAGTCACTCTACTTGTCACTCTTATAATAAACAAAAAGTCTAATACTCACATTCTTGTTAGTGTTACTCTAAAAAGGGTCCACTTTTGTTACTCTTTACCTTTCCTAAAAAGTTCCAAGGATTTAATACTTCGATTTTTCTAACTGGTCGCAATTTGCGACCAGTTCACCTCTTCCATAAACACTAAAACTTTTGAACCAATAGATAAGGCTAGTCTATCACCATAAAACAATTACACCAGTACTAAACTTATAATACCTAATCTTTTAAACAGGAAATTGGGACAACTAAAACGCCATCTTTTCTTTTATAAGCAAAGGGAGCTATGCCACATAAAACCATTAAAAATGATGGCTTTTTCATTTTGCCAGTGTCAATTTTAGAAGCTAAATTTAGCAATGTTTTTGCACCTGCCTCTATAAGAGAATCACCACCTAATTTGATTTCAATTAATCCATAACTTCCATTTCTTAAGTGGATAACAGCATCACATTCTAGGTTAGAACTGTCTCTGTAATGATATACATTTCCAAATAAGCTATCTGCATAGACTCTTAAATCTCTAATGGCTAAATTTTCAAGCAAAAATCCCATAGTTTTCGGGTCATTAATTAAGTCCTTCGGCCCAAGACCTAAAGACGCTGCTACTATAGATGGATCTACAAAATACCGGGTATCCCTAGTACGTATAGCTACCTTTGACCTTAAATTTGGATTCCATGCTGGAGAATCCTCAATGACAAAAATTTTAGTAAGTGCATCTATATAAGAATATAAAGTTTTTTCATCAAAAGTTCCTATGTCATT
>Ga0265293_10006304_pt1 | contig 19102 bp, 21 predicted proteins | sample Munlanlewell138R_FD_192505 | JGI IMG/M metagenome (GOLD analysis project Ga0265293, IMG submission 192505) | Leachate microbial communities from a municipal landfill in Southern Ontario, Canada - Leachate well 138R | ecosystem: Engineered > Solid waste > Landfill > Unclassified | place: Canada... | reverse complement strand
TAAATATTGTTTTCCTCGCTAATATGTGCCAAAATAAAGTTTTTGGGACGCCCGTTGGCGAGCTTTTCAATGGCGCAAGCACAAGCCAGGTTAGAAAGATGTCCGTTGTTGCTCAAGATTCTGCGTTTAAGGTGAGCAGGATATCTTCCTTGCAGCAGCATATTTACATCGTGATTGCTTTCTATCAAGACGGTATCCGCATCCTTGGCCATTGCCAAAAACTTATCCGAACAGTATCCGCAATCCGTAGCATAGACAAAGCTGCTTTCCGCATCGCTAATGCGGTAGCCTACGGTAAAAACGCTATCATGGCTAACTTCAAAAGGCTCTATAAAAAGCTCCCCAATGCTAAATCCCGACATAATAAAATCTGCTAAATAATCCTGTTTTACGCCCCAATTATTGATTAAAATATTTGCACAGCTGGGATGAGCGTGCAAGGGCAAGCGATATTTTTCCGTTATTCTCTTTGCGCCCCTTATATGGTCTATATGCTCATGCGTAATAAGACACGCTGAGATTGCTTCCGCTTTGAGATTGCAAACTGATAGCGCAGACTCGTATCTTCTGAGCGAAAGCCCTATATCCACTATAATTTTGGTCTTTGCGCCCGCTACTACAACGCAATTGCCTTTCGAGCCGCTGGCAAGAGCACAAATTTCTAACATTTAACAGCTTCCTTTTGCTACAAAATTATATGTTATTGTACCATAATTGATTGCAATTGACAAATAATATTTACTATTGTAAAATCAAGTAGGAGTTGCAATGAGGTCAATAAGTGTAGATACTGTAAAAAAAGCGGTTAAACAAGGATTCCTGGAAATATGTGTCAATGCAGATAGCCAAGTTGAGCAAGCATTAAAGTCCTTAATAAATCATTCAGAAGGTCTATCTGCTTTTGCGCTGGACATTATGTGTAAGAATTTTAGCATTGCCAGGGAAAAAAGCGTGCCTTTTTGTCAAGATACGGGGATGGCAATAGTTTTTTGCGAGGTTGGGCAAGATATTCATTTTCAAGGCGGAAGCATAGAAGATGCCATTAATCAAGGAGTAAGAGAAGCCTATACCCAAGGGCATTTTCGAGCCAGCGTGCTTGATGCGCTCTCTCGTAAAAACACAGGCGACAATACTCCCGCAGTAATTCATTATCAGATAAAGCAAGGAGCAGAACTAACGCTAAAAATAATGGCAAAGGGCTTTGGTTCAGAAAATATGAGCAGGCTTTTTATGCTTTCGCCCGGCGCAGGAGAACAAGGGATAATAGACAGCGTAGTAAGTGCGGTGCTCGAAGCGGGGAGCAATCCTTGTCCGCCTGTAATCGTTGGAGTAGGGATAGGCGGCACTATGGAAAAGGCCGCCTTGCTTAGCAAAAAAGCGTTGTTTAGGCAACTAAACAGCCCAAATGAGCAACCCGAACTCGATGTTTTAGAAAAAGTTATATGTGATAAAATCAATCAGCTAAATATTGGCGCAATGGGGTACGGGGGCAAAACCGCACTTAAAGTGTGTATAGAAAAATATCCTACTCATATTGCCGCTTTGCCCGTTGCAGTCACTATTCAATGCCATGCTGTGCGTCATAAAGTTATTAAGCTGTAAGGAGATACTTTTATCAAGACTATATATTTGCATACACCGTTAGAGCCTAAAAAAATTGAGGGTTTAAGCAAGGGCGATATTGTGTATCTAAGCGGCACAATTTATACCGCCAGAGATGCAGCGCATAAAAAAATGCTGACTTATCTTACAGACACCGGTAAAATGCTGCTTGCAGGTGAGGTAATTTATCATGCCGGTCCTTGTCCTAAAGGCAACGGAATAATTGGCAGCATAGGGCCTACAACAAGCTACCGTATGGATGCTTATGCAGAAATATTTGCAAGATACGGACTTGTGTACTCCATAGGCAAAGGCAAGAGAAGCATAGCTGCCGAAAATGCAATTAAAGGCAATGGCGGCGTGCATTTTGATGCCATAGGGGGCGCAGGCGCTTTTTATATGCAAAAAGTGCAAAAAGCTGATATTTTCCTTTTTCCAGAGCTGGGAACAGAGGCAATTTGGGCTTTAGAAGTGGTAGATTTTCCTCTGGTTGTGTCCATAATTTAGGTTAAGTTTATATGAGATTGGATAAGTTTCTTAAAGTAAGCAGAATAATAAAAAGAAGAAGTGTAGCCGGCGATGCTTGCAGCGGCGGCAGGGTTAGCATTAACGGTAAAAGTGCTAAAAGCGCAAAAATAGTAAAAGCTGGGGATATACTTGAGATAGCTTTTGGAGACAATAGCTTTAAGGTGCGCATTTTGCAAGTGCCGCAAGGCAATGTTGACAAAGCGCAAGCGGACAGCCTGTATCAAGTTATTGCAGAGGGCAAACTTGAAAACTAACGGGGCATATACATCGCAATACATTGTTAGGCTACGTTTTCCTAGGTCATGCAGGGGATACACTCTGAAAGCCTCGCCTGCCTCGTCTTGTTTGCATCTGCACCGTTATTTTAACAAGTTTTTGTGCTTACAATGGCACATTGGAGGAATGAATATAAAAATGAGCAACTGTGATGTTATTATCCTTGCAGCAGGGGTAAGTGCCAGAGCAGGAGCGGATAAAATGCTGTATCCGCTGCTCGAGGATACTGTAATTGAAAGGGCTGTACAAGCGTTTTTGCCGCTGCCTTTTGTGGATAGAGCAATAATTGCAGCCAATAAATATAATCAAGCACAAATTAAAAAGCTATTTAAGGACTGCGCTCTAAAGCCTATTGAAATTGTTTTAGGCGGCAGCACCAGACATTTATCTGTAAAAGCCGCTATGCAAAAAGTGAGTGCGCCCTATGTATTGATACACGATGGTGCTCGCCCTTTTGTTAGCTCAGCATTAATACAAGATGTGTATAAGTGCGCTTGTAAAAAAGGCTCTGCAATCCCTGTGCTGCCTGTAACAGACTCCATACGAAAAATAGATGACAGCAAAATAATTGACAAACTTGACAGAGAAAACTTTGTATTTGTGCAAACTCCTCAAGGCTTCGACAGCGCAAAGTTAAGGCAGGCTTTTGTGTTGGCTGCCCGTACCGATTATACTGACGAAAGCGAACTATATGCAGAGCAAATCGAAAAGCCTGCAATTGTAACAGGCAGCGAAACTAACTATAAAATTACATCTTTACAAGACTTAATTTCTGCTAGAGTTAAGGTAGGTATAGGCTGGGATTTGCATAAACTAAAGCAAGGTATCCCTTTGGTGATTTGTGGAGTTAAGGTACCTTATAATAAAGGTTTGGATGCCCATTCTGACGGTGATATTGCCATCCATGCTATTATAGATGCGCTGCTTTCCGCTTCTGGCTTACCTGATATAGGCTATTTTTTCCCTGATACGGACGCTGCTTATGCAGGAGCGGACAGTATGGAGCTGCTTGCCATAGCTTACAATAAAGTTAAGGCATTAAATAAAAAAATTAATAATTTAAGCGTGTTAATAATTGCCGATAAGCCTAAACTCTTGCCTTATGCTGACCAAATGAAAGAGCGTCTTTGTTTAGCTTTAAATATAAAAAAAGAGCAAATTGCTCTTCATTTTAAGACCTCCGAAGGTCAATTTTCCAGTATGCAGTCTTGGGCTATTTGTACGATGCTTTAACCAAATTTGCAGACATTTCATTTTGTACAATTGCTTTAATGTCCTGCATTTTCTTTTCCATATCCGCAACCAATTTCATTTGAGTTTTAGCCCTATGCAAATTGTGCCCTTCTTTATGTACCGCAAAGTAAGTGTCTCCGTTAAGGTAATCGGCTAAAAAGCGCATACCGCATTCATAGGTCATTAGCAAGCCTGCAATAGGTAGCAGCTCTTGTTCTCCTTGTGTTAACATACTTGCAACTTCAGCAAGATAACCTTTTAGTATTGCGGCAAAAGCATCCAGCGAAAACTCCACTTTGCTTAAATCCTGCTCATCTTCCGCGCCTGTGCTTGCCCCAAAGCGAACGCTGTCGCCAAGGTCATATAGGCTGGCGCCGGGCATTACGGTATCCAGGTCTATAACTGCTACATACTTTAGATTGACAGGGTCAATAAGCACATTATTTAGCTTTCCGTCATTATGGGTCACCCTTGACGGAATAGTGCCGCTCTGCAAAGCATTTGTAATAAGGGGGGCATAATGAGCTCGAGAAATAAAGAAGTCTATTACCTCTTGGCAGTTCTTTTTGCGCCCTGCAATATCGGCATCAACTGCTAAGCAAAAATCTTTATATCTTTGAGGGGTATTGTGAAAGTTGGGGATAGTTTCTTGCAGCAAGCTAGCATCAAAGCCGGCAAGCAGTCTTTGAAATCTGCCTATGCCTTTGCCGCCTAGCTCCAATTGCTTTAGGTTTTCTGCGCTTTCTATGCTTATCCCTTCCGATATAAAATCATACACCCTGTAATAGCCGCTTACATCTTTAAGATAAGAAGTGCCTTGTTTGGTGCAAATAATTGTTAAGCCTTTTTCGCCCTCAAGCGCTTGTGTTGCCAATTTTGTCAAAATATGCGCGCTAACTCTGCTGATATTGCGCATTAAACCATACACATCTAAAAATACCTTATCATTAATCCTTTGTAAGATATAGTAGTATGTACCCGCATCGTCCTGGGCTGTAACCTTATATGTTCTATTGATATGCCCTTTACCGTAAGGAACTGCGCATACAGGCTCTCCCTTAATTGCAAATCGGGAAATAATCTTTAATAACTCATCCATAATTAATATTTTTCTGCTATTTGTCCTTTAATTTTCTTAAAATAAGGATGAAACGCTTTTGCATTTTCCGGCATAATGCCAAAAAACAAAGCTGTTAAATCCTCTATTTTTATGTTTTTGTTTGCAGTATTACTATTGGATATTATACCATTTTTGACGGAAATTGTCATATTATTTTGTGTTAAAATATGGTCTTGCACCTGAAATGAAAATGGGATACTGATATTAGTAAGCGCAAAGGCTGCCGCTAAGCTCACTATCCTTGCCATATGCCCATTTATAGGCTTACCCGAAGTGTCGCAATTGATATTGTTGTGCAAAACATATTCCTCACCGCCGCCAAGTTCATACCCCGTCAGCTTACCTTGTGAGTAAATCAATTGCGCCTTGCCATTGTCGGCAGCAATTTCTGCTAACCGAAAATCCATTTCTTCTTGAGTGCGGCTATAATAAAAATCTAGTTCGGCAAGCGCATCTTGATACAAGGACAATAAAAGGGCAGAATCTTGCGTAGTAACAAAGTCCAAGCCCTCTTTGCAAAGCGCACGCTCTTGAGTAATAAAGGTGAATTGATACTTTTCGTAAAAGCCCGTTATGGCAGGGTATAATCCTACAAATGGCAAATTGCTTGCATATATTTTTGCAAGAGCCTGCTTGATAATACTGCCTGCTATCCCTTTACCTCTATGCTCTGCGCTAGTGCCAAGTGCTACAATAAAAGGGTATTTTGTTTTAGCGTCAAGATATACAAGTTGTTTTTCAACTAAATACAAAGCGCCTACAACTTGCCCGTTTAGTATGCTAGTTACGGCATTTTGGATACCCAATTTAGTGCTAAATAGAAAATCAGCAACCTGCTTACTGTCACTAAAGCATTGAGCATAAAGAGCTTTTAGCTCCGCTAACTTTTTATTGCTCTCCATCTTTCCACCAGCATATAAGGGTGATAACTTAGCTTAGATTTCCGCAGTCCTTCCAGCCCCATATCCTCCTGCTTATTGACATAAGTTATTTCTGTAAAATGTTTTTTTATAAATAAATTGTCCAGCAAAGGATATATGCCTCGATATGCTATATTTGCCTTTTGAAAATAAATTGCACCTACATCAGTTGGCAGAATCTCGCCCAAACAAAAGCCCGCTATGCTGCCTTCTACCTCCAGCACATCGGCAAAAGTATTATATTTATCCATATCGGCAAGTATAGATTGCGCCACTTGCCTCTCCCATTCGCAAGTAATAACTTGCTTGTCCATTTCATCAATTCGGTCTTCAAGCACCTTGCCTTCCTTCCATTGGGCAAAAAGTTCCATTACAGCGCCAAAATCTTGCTCTTGATACTCTCTGAAATTATATGGGACAGGAAAATTGTTGACAAAATTCCTTTTGCTGTTATATTTTTTGCCTTTTAAGGTAATTAGCGACTCAGTTTGGTAAAGGTATTCGGCATGAGCACGAATATTTTCGCACTCAAAACCCTTTTCCTGTAAGACTTCAACTTGCTCTGAAGAGGCTATTACTATTGTAACAGGTTTTTTATCGGCAAACTCTATTATCCTATCTATAGCCTTAGAGTATGCTTGCAAGCTATCTGCAAGCGGAGAGAGAAACCGGACCGAGCCGGGCTTATTGATTTTGAGGATTAAGTATTCGTCGTTAAAATATATTTGCAACTCATTACATTTCTGCCATCCGCAAAGAGTGGATATGCTGTAATTAGTGCCTAATGAGCCGCTTTTGGCATAAAATTCATATATTTTTTGTTTATCTTTATAGTTAACTTCTCTAAATTGAATCATTGCTTATCCTATGTAGTATAGAAAGTTAAAATAAAGGTATACGGGCAAGATACTCCACATCTGTTCGCAGCGCAGCATCCCCTTCTGCAAGTACGAACGCCTTTTTGTATACGGTGCCGCCTGACTTGCCAACTAAAACTTCCAGCCCGTCAAGCGAGCCGCCTGTAGAGATAACATCGTCAATTATTGCCACCTTTTTGCCTTTCATTAAGTTTGCATCATGACGAGAAAGGTAAAAAGTTTGGATAGCTTTAGTGGTTATGCTCTTAACCGTACAGCTAATATAGTCTTGCATATAGAGCTTTTGCGATTTTCTTGCTACTGCATAATATTCATGACCCAGATTTCTTGCTACACAATGAGCTAGTTGAAGCCCCTTGCTTTCCGCAGTAATAACAACATCCGCGCCTTCTGCCAGCCTTGCAATTTCTTTTGCGCAATATTCTGTTAAATCTTGCGCCCCGTGCAAATTAAAAAAAGCTATCTTGACATCGTTAGATATCCTGATAACAGGCATCTTAACATCTCTGCCTTTTATATTGACGGTATAAAACTCACCCATTTTGTCCTCCTGTCTGCGACCGCTGCCACAAGTAAAATTAATACTTTTCTATTATATATAAATGTTAGCTGAAAGTCAATCCGAAGCTTTTTTCCCAACCGTCATTGCGATGAGCAAAATGCGAAGAAGCAATCCAGGGCCAAGATACACGCTAAAGCGTGATGAAATACATTTGCGTCCTGCAAATGATTAAGGTGGGGCAAAGGAGCAAGGCGTTGTAAGGTTATTTTATTCAAGGAGCAACGCTTCGGAGTCTGGATTGCCGCACTTCGTTCGCAATGACTCTTACCCCACCGTCTTTGCAGGCGACGCGTTAAGCTGGGTTGCCAGTGGCAAGCCAGTAGCTAAAGCCCACGAGCAAATGCGGGAGCATTGCGAGGGTATAAATAAATGACGAAGCAATCCAGCCCCGCACCGCCTCACTCTAAATGCAAACGGTGGCATTATACTATGGCTTCCGAACAAGAATAATTGTTTAATAATTATTGTTAAAAATTAAAAAATAGACTGCTTATAAAGTATAGGCATAGCTCCCAAATAACGGATAGCCAGAAAGAGCAGAAAAGTCTTTATCGATTAGCTTTGCTTTTAGCGGATACTTCATATACCCTCCGCTTTCAAACGTAGTCTTATCGGCAAAAGTTATTACCAGCGTCCAGCTGTTGCCGTCATAAATGTTGCGGTTATGGTAGTTTTTTTCAAAGTTATAAATACCATGCCTTTTAATTCTTTTAAAAAAAAGCTCTACCTGCTCTTCAGTAAATGTTGCTTTAACTTCATAATCTTCACGCTCAAAAGTCGGACCTTCCGGATCATCATACCCTTCCATAATTATGCGCTTTGTCGAATAAGTTTGTTTGCCGAAATCATAATATTGGTGATTCTGCCAAGGCATAAAGCTTTCAGTAGTATAATAGTGTATTGATGCAATCTCCTTGTTGTCATATTCAGTTTTTCTAACACACCCTATTAAAAGGATAAGGGTTGCCGCAATCGTAATTACAACTAAAAGTGCCGCTATTGTTTTCTTCATATTCTCACCTTATAAGAATAATTATACTCTTTATATAATATAAGTGTCAATTTAAGTATGTTTTGTTCCATATGTCTTGTACAAGTAATGATTCTCAGGTAAGGCTAGTGCGGGCCTGGATTGCTTTACTACCGGTCGAAGGATAAAGTAAATGTTTGACTTTTTTATTTTTGGTGATATACTTTATTTACCAGCTTTTTTTTGGGGAGTAGGCAATGAAAAAAACACCTTTTTATGAGTTATTAGCAGCGCATGGCGCTCGTATGGTAGAGTTTGCGGGATATGCTATGCCAATTCAATTTTCCAGCATAATTACAGAGCATAAAGCAGTGCGCGAGCACATAGGATTATTTGATGTATCTCATATGGCGGAGTTCATTATTAAAGGCGAAAAGGCTTTGGAAGCGTTAGAAGCCCTTACCACCAATGTAATGAGCACTCTTGCCATAGGCAAGGCACGCTATACCCTTATGCTTAACGATAATGGCGGAGTAATTGACGATATATTGGTCTATCGTTTGGACACTCAGGAATATATGATTGTTGCAAATGCCGCAAATTATCAAAAAGATTGCGACCATATTGTAGCCCATATTGCCACCGAAGCAGAGTTTATTGATATAACCGAATCAACTGCATTGCTTGCCCTGCAAGGTAAAGATGCAATAGGTATAATGGAAAGGCTCTTTGGCACAGAAGCCTTGCCTAAAGACAATTACTCTTTTACAAAAGCTATATATAAAGGTAAAGAACTTTTGCTTTCTCGCACCGGTTATACAGGCGAGGACGGATTTGAAATATTTTTAGACACTACGCTTGCGCAAGATATTTTTGCTAGGCTAATGGAAAGCTCTCCCACTTTATGCGGACTGGGCGCAAGAGATACTCTTAGGCTAGAAGCAGGGATGCCTTTGTATGGTCACGAAATGAGCGAAGATACCCTTGCAAGTGAAATTGGTCTAGGCTGGTTTATCAAAACGGATGCCAAAGATTTTATTGGCAAAAGCGCATTGCTAACAAAAGAGCCTCAATATAAAAGGATAGGGCTAAAAGTAGTAGGCAAAGGGATTGCAAGAGATGGTATGAAAGTATTTGAGGGTAGCAAAGAGATAGGTTATGTAACTTCGGGCACCTATAGCCCCACTTTAGGATACCCAATTGCTATGGCAAGGGTTAACATTGATTTTGATAAAGATAATGTAGAAATTGAGATAAGAGGAGCAAAAATACAAGCAGAGGTATGTAAATTACCTTTTTATAAAAGACAGAAATAATTTTTTTTTGGAGGGCTCTATGGCATTATTATATGCAAAAACTCATGAATGGTACGATAAGGCAAGCGGCAAGATAGGCATTAGCGAATATGCGGCTAATGCACTTGTAGATATTGTTTTTGTAGATTTGCCCGAGGTTGGCACTATGCTTGCAGCGGGCGATTCCTTTGCTACTCTTGAGAGCGTAAAGGCGGTAAGCGATATTTATAGTCCGGTATCGGGCGAAATTGTGGAAGTCAACGAGGCATTAAGAGATGCGCCCGAGCTTATCAATGAGGACCCCGAGCAGACTTGGTTTGTAGCAATTAAAGCGGAGACAGAAGCAACAGGACTAATGGATAAGGCCGCTTACGAGGCCTACTGCGCAAGCAATCCGGAGGCTTAAATGGTAAAGTTTACGCCGCATTTACCACAAGATATTGCCCAAATGCTGCAAGCTATCGGCATAGAAAAATTAACTGATTTATATGACGGACTTGAGCAATTTTTGAACAGAAGCAATATTACTATAGCGGGCAAGAGTATGCAGACGGTGGAGCAAGAGGCAAGGAATGCAAGCCTAGCTAACAAAGTGTACCCCTCTATATTTAGAGGTGCGGGTAGCTATAATCATTATATACCGCCTTTGGTAGACAATCTTTCTGCCAGGAGCGAGTTCCTGACAGCGTATACTCCATATCAAGCAGAAATGTCGCAAGGTATACTGCAAGCTATTTTTGAATATCAAACTATGATAACGGAACTATGCGGAATGCAAGTTGCCAATGCTTCGCACTATGACGGAGCGGCGGCTTTTGCCGAGGCGTTGTTAGCGTTAAGGAAAAGGGGTAAAGATAAGATATTGTTAAGTTCCGCCTTGCACCCTATGGCCGCAAAGGTAATAGAAACATATCTTAACCCTCTTAATGTAAAAGTTGAATATATAGATTGCAGCAATGGTAAAACTGACATAGAAGATTTAGCAGCTAAGTTAGAAGGTGCAAGCGCAGTAGGGATAGCGCAGCCCAATTATTTTGGCTGTATTGAAGATGCTGACAGTATTGGAAAGCTACTTGCTGAAAAAGGTGTTGGTTATGTAATGAGTATTTACCCTATCAGCGCAAGTTTGTTAAAAACACCTTATGAATGCAATGCTCAAATTGCAGTTGGCGAAGGACAGCCTTTAGGCATACCTATGTCATTTGGGGGCCCATACTTAGGCTTTATGGCTACCACAAAGCAAAATGTGCGATTGCTGCCGGGCAGGATAGTTGGCAAGACCAAAGACAATAAGGGGCAAGATGCCTATGTGCTGACTATGCAAGCCAGGGAGCAGCATATCAGACGGGAAAAGGCATCCAGCTCCATTTGTTCCAATCAAGCCCATTGCGCCCTTAGGGCGGCAATATATATGGCGACAGCAGGCAAGCAGGGTATTCAAGAAGTGGCAAAAGTATGTTATGCCGGCGCTCATTTTTTAGCTGACAAAATATGCAAGATTCCTACTTTTCAGCTAAAATATAATACGGAGTTCTTTAATGAGTTTGTTATAACAAGCTCAATTGACACTAAAAAAATAGAAAAGGCTTTAGCCGAAAAAGGTATCCTTTCAGGGCTGCCATTAAACTCTCAAGATATGCTTTATTGCGTTACCGAACAAAACTCTGCAAAGCAAATACAAGAGCTTATTGCGTATCTCAAGGAGGTTGCCAAATGAAAACATTGTTTGATATTTCTAAGGCAGGTGCAAAAGCTCTTTTCATTGACAGCAGTATACTATCTGCTACATCTTATCGGTTAGACCCAAAGCTATTGCGCTCTCAACCCGCACGCTTGCCCCAAGTAGCGGAAAATGAGTTGGCAAGGCATTATACTGCGCTTAGCAAACGAGCTTTTGGAGTGGATGACGGTTTTTATCCGCTAGGCTCTTGTACGATGAAGTACAATCCAAAAGTTAGCGAAAAGATTGCTTCTTTGGAAGGATTTGCAGGCATTCATCCGGCACAAAGCGAAAGCGACACGCAAGGTATTTTGCAGATTATGTATCAATTGCAAGATATGCTGTCTGCTCTTTGCGGTATGGATAAGTTTACCCTTATGCCTTCTGCAGGCGCACATGGCGAATATACCTCTTTGCAAATGATAAGGGCTTATCACTTAGAGAGAGGGGATACAAAAAGGGCAAAGATAATTGTTCCTGACTCCGCTCACGGGACTAATCCGGCTTCAACTGCTATGGCAGGCTTTACCGCTGTCAATATCCCCTCAAAAGACGGTATGGTGGACTTGCAAGCGTTGCAACAAGTGGTAGGCGAGGATACAGCGGGACTAATGCTTACCAATCCTAACACTTTAGGATTGTTTGAAAAGGATATTTTGCAGATAAGCAGCATTGTTCACGGCGCAGGCGGCTTGCTTTATTATGACGGTGCTAATCTTAATGCTATTGTAGGCAATATAAGACCGGGGGATATGGGTTTTGATATAGTGCATCTTAATTTGCATAAAACTTTTTCCACGCCTCATGGCGGCGGTGGTCCGGGCAGCGGTCCTGTGGGCTGTAAGCAGCTGCTTGCGCCATATTTGCCTGTTAGCAATGTAGCATGCAAAGACGGGCAATACTATTTTGCCGACCCCGAAAAGTCTATTGGCAGAGTAAAGATGTACTACGGCAATATTGGTGTTTGCTTAAAAGCGTGGGCATATATTGCCATGTTAGGAACAGAGGGGCTAAAAGATGCCAGTCTTATGGCGGTGCTTAATGCCAATTATATGTTAGCAAAGCTAAAAGACAAGTTTAAGGTAGTTTCTGATAAGTGTATGCATGAATTTGTGCTTAGCTTACAAGAGCTAAAAGAAAAAACCGGCGTATCCGCTCTTGATTTTGCCAAAGCTATGATAGATGAGGGGATGCATCCTCCTACTATGTATTTCCCTCAAATAGTCAAAGAAGCACTTATGATAGAGCCTACCGAAACCGAAAGCAAAGAGACTCTTGACAAGGCAATAGCAAGCATATTAAAGCTATACGAGCAAGCATTTGCGCAGCCCGAAAGTATGCATTTAGCACCCCGAACTACGCCTATTGGTAGACCAGATGAAGTTTTAGCGGCAAGGAATCCAATACTTGCCTATGAGTTTGACAGCCCGCTAGAAGGGCAGTAGCTAAGCTGGTGAATAAGATTGTAGGCACGCTAAGGCGAGCTTGTAAAAAGTATCCCCTTATTAAAGAAGGCGACCATATTGCAGTAGGAGTTAGCGGCGGCGCTGACAGTCTTGTTTTGCTTACTGCATTGGCGGAGTTCAAAAAGTATTCGCCCGTAAACTTTAGTTTATCGGCAATAACTATTGATATGGGGTTTGCCGGTGCAGGGATAGATGACAATAGTCCGGAGGCGAACAAAAAGCTAACAAGCTATATATCTGAACTTGGCGCGCCCTATTATATAATTCCCACAAGTATTGCAAGTACAGTTTTTAAGGAAAGGAAGGAAAGCAATCCTTGCGCGCTTTGCTCTAAAATCAGGCGTGGCGCTCTTTGCTCCAAATGCAAAGAAATTAGCGCTAATAAACTTGCGCTTGCACACCATGCCGAGGATATATTAGAAACATTTTTTCTTTCCTTTATATATGAGGGGCGGCTAAGCACGCTGCAGCCATATAGCTATATGGAGCGTGCCGATATTACTTTGATTCGCCCTTTTATTTATGTTAAAGAGGCAGATATCAAAGGTGCGGCACGCAGATATAATATGCCTGTAGCACCCAACCCTTGCCCTCAAGATACGCATACCAAGAGGGAATATATGAAGCAACTGCTCCGTTCTATTCAAAAGGATATCCCTTTTGCAAAAGAGCATATGCTTTCGGCTATTGTTTCTCCCAAACGCTTTAACCTGTGGAATCAATTTGAAAAGGAGGAAACTTGAAAATTAACGGGCATATACATCGCAATACATTGTTAGGCTACGTTTTCCTAGGTCATGTATATGAAATACACTCCCGTCTGAAAGCCTCGCCTGCCTCGTCTTGCTTGCATCTGCACCGTTATTTTAACAATTTCTTTTGTGCCTACAATGGCACATTGGAGGAATGAATATAAGAATGAAATCCTCAAGAATGAAATCCTCACTTTTAAAGCAGATAAAACAAAAAGAGCATTGCATTAGATTCCATATGCCGGGGCATTCCGGAAAAAGCCCCAATCAAGAATATGCAGAGCTTTATTCAAACGCAAAGTTTGATATTACGGAGCTGCCTTATAGCGATAACTTATTAAATAGCACAGACTTATTGAAAGACTTGCAAAAGCGTATAGCCATGCTATATCAAGCGCAGCATGCCTTTATTTTTACCAATGGCGCAACCGGTGCGCTTTTTTGCGCAATCTTTAGCGCGCATAGCTTTGCTGACAATATTTTGATATTAGGAGGAGCGCATAAAAGCGTATATAATGCTATAAGGCTGTCCGGCGGCAATGCTTGGCAAGCGCCCGGCAATTGGGATATTGATACTTTAGCAAAGCAAATAAAGGAAACAAATATAGGTACTCTTATTTTAACAAGCCCTAATTATCAAGGGCAAACTATTGACAAAGATTACCTACAGGCAATAAAGAGGCTTTTTCCTAAGCTGCAAGTAATTGTAGATGCCGCACATGGAGCGCACTTTGTTTTTTCTGACAAACTGACAGATAAAAGACCCATTGGTGCGGATTTAATTGTCTATTCGCTCCATAAAACGCTGCCCGTCTTTACCGGCGGCGCAATACTGCTTTCAACTGCCAAATATGCAGAAAAGATTCAGTTTTATAGAAGTATGCTGCATTCTACCTCTCCTTCTTATCCTATTATACTTTCAATAGAGTGCGCCATAGATTTTTATTCTAAAAAAGGGGAGCGTATCTATCAAGATATTTTTCAAGCGGTACAAGATTGCAAGAGCGCGCTTCCTGTGGGCTTTAAGGCTGTAGAAAATGCGGATTTTTCCCGATTGGTGCTTTCTTGCCAAGATTATAATTGCATGGATGTATATAATGCACTTGCAGAACAAGGTATTTATGCAGAAGCGGCGGATAGGGACAGGATTATCTTTATAGTAACCCAAAACAATTACACCGCCTTGCCCATACTATGCAATGCGCTTGCCGCAATCGTCGTATCGCTTCCGCTCAAGGGCAAGCCTATTGAAAATTGTCCGTTGCCGCAAGACATATTTTTGCTAAAGTTTGCTAAAGATTTTGAGCTAAAAGAGCCTAAGGACTGCATTGGCAAAACTTGCTATTCGGAGCTTGGGCTTTATCCTCCGGGTACACCTTTTCTTTTTTCGGGGCAAAAAATTACAAAATCGCATGTAAACTTTATCCTAGAGCATCACAGTGCGCTATTTGGACTTGTAAATGGCAAGGTTTGTGTGGTAAAATAAACTTATGAACAAGCTAAACAAATTCATAGTCTTTGAAGGTTGCGAGGGCGTAGGCAAGTCGTATCAAATTAAGAAACTTGCAGAATATCTGGAAAAGACCAAACAAGATATGCTGGTAACCAGAGAACCCGGCGGCACACCTGAGGGCGAAGTCACTAGAGAAATCTTGCTAAAATGCCCTATGCCACCTTTGGCGGAAGCATATTATTTTGCTGCCGCTCGCATAGCGCATATCGATAAAGTTATTTTGCCTGCTTTGCAACAGGGCAAAATTGTGCTTTGTGACCGCTTTATAGATAGTTCAATAGCTTATCAAGGCTATGCAAGAGGATTGGGCAGAGAGCTAGTCCAGCAAATCAACTGCTATGCGCTTCAAAATTGCATGCCTGATACTGTGATTTTTTTGGATTTGCCCCCCAGTGATGCCTGGCATCTTAAAAATAATGACCGTATGGAAAAGGAGGGGGAGCTTTTTCATTCTATAGTATATCAAGGCTTTAAGGAGCTAGCCGCTGATTGCCCTCGTTTTGTAACAATTGTGCCTGATAAAGATAAGGAAAAGACCTTAGATGCTATTGTAAAGGCTTTAATCGAGCGAGGAGTAATAAATTGACACTTTCTAAGATTTTGGCAAAAAGCAAGGAGTTTTTGCAGCTAAAAAAAGATATTGATGAAAGCAGGCTTTCTCATGCCTATATAATTACCGCTCCTGACGAGCTGTTAGGGAGGGAGTTTTTCTTACTTGCCGCCAGACATATTATGTATAAATATGGATTCATATCCGCAGAATTGGTAGATTATAAAATAGACTTAGGCGTGCATCCCGATGTAAAACTTATAGGCGGACAAGAAAAAATCCTAGTTAATATCACAGAGGATATTATTGCTGATATTTATAATAAAGGTATGGAGGCAGACTATAAATTATATTTGCTAGATGCTTATATCCATCCTATAGATGCGGTAGTGCAAAATAAATTGCTTAAAGTGTATGAAGAACCGCCTAGAGGAGTCAGCTTATTTATCCTTACACCCAGCGAAAGTTCTTTGCTTGCTACTATTAACTCCAGAGCAACTAAAATAGTTATACCGCCTTTAGCAAATGAACATATTGTAGAGTATCTGCAATCGCAAGCAGCCTCGCCTGAGATTGCGCACTCTTGCGCGCGCTTGTCGGGCGGCTCGCCTGAAGTAGCCCTTAACTTTGCCCAAGATAAGCAGCGGTATTTGCATATTGTATCCGAATGTGTACGCATTTTGCGGGAGTGCACTCATACAAGCAAGGTTATAGAGTTTTTGGACAGCGCAGCATTCAGTAAAGACAATTTTCCTACAAGCTTATACTTTTTTGAGATTATTTTTCAAGATTTAGCGCATAAGTTAACAGATAGCGCATATCCGGCAAGAACAACTGAGTTTGGGCTGGACGAAATAGCAGGATTTCAGCTTGGCTCTTTGGCGGATGCAGTAAGGGCGGCTCACAATGCAAGGCAAGCTCTTGCAGGCAATATTCAAGCTGATTCAGTAGCAGAAACAATGCTTTTTAATATATTGGAGGCTAAATACAAATGGCAATAGTAATAGGCGTAAAGTTTAAGCACGCCGGCAAAATATACTACTTTGACCCTAAGGGAGAAGAATTCAAAGAAGGCGACCAAGTTATCACCGAAACGGTGCGCGGAAAAGAGTTCGGCAAGGTGGTAATGTGCAATAAGGAAGTAGCGGATTCGGAGGTTGTATCGCCTCTAAAGCCGATTATCAAGCGTGCAAGCAAAGAGGACAGCGCACAGCATGAGCAGAATCTTGCCGACGCTGATACCTTAATTGCAGAAAGTGCTAACAAAGTTGCAGAACTTAATTTAGAAATGAAAATAGTAGATGCAGAATACACTTTTGACCGCTCGAAAGCAATAATTTACTTTACAGCGGAAGGCAGAGTAGATTTTAGGGAGCTGGTAAAAGAGTTGGCATCGCTATTTCGCACCCGTATAGAACTAAGGCAGATTTATGAGCGCGACGATATAAAGATGAGAGGTGCGCTTGCTATTTGCGGCAGGCCTTGCTGTTGTACGCTGCATTTGAAGGACTTTGAAAAAGTAAGTATAAAAATGGCGAAAAATCAAGGTTTAAGCCTTAATCCTAACAATATTAGTGGCTGTTGCGGCAAGCTGATGTGCTGTTTGAAATACGAAAACAGCTTTTATCAAGAAGTGCTGAAAAAGATGCCAAAAATAAGCGCTTCGGTAAAGACTTCGTCGGGAGAAGGCAAGGTATATGCTATTAATGTACTGCGAGAAGAGGTACAAGTTAAGTTTGATACGCCTGACGGCGGGGTCAGTATATTAACTTTTCCTATTGAAGAAGTAAAAAAGGCAGACAGCTAATGAAGGCTTTGGTACAGCGGGTAAAGCGTGCAGAAGTTTATGCTGACGGAGAGCTTACTGGCAAGATAGGAGCAGGACTTATAGTATATTGCGGCTTTTGCGCTCAAGATGATTTTGTCGTATTGGAATGGGTGGCTGATAAGATAATTAACCTAAGGATTTTTCCTGATTCAGCTGGTAAAATGAATTTAAGCGTAAAAGAAATAGGGGGCAGTTTGCTGGTTATCTCCAACTTTAGCCTTTATGGCAACTGCGAAAGAGGCAGGCGTCCCGACTTTTCTCACAGCGCACCCCGTGAGCACAGCGAGCCGCTCTATAATGCCTTTTTGGATACCTTAAAGCGCAAAATAGATACCCAAAGCGGGATATTTGGGACAAGTATGATAGTTAATTCGGTAGGTGACGGGCCTATTAATGTAATGGTGGAAAAGCATAAAAAAGAGTAATTACTTACCTACGCAAAAAGAAGAAAAGATTTGGTCAACAATTGCTTCGTTTATATCGCTACCGGTAACTTGAGCAAGTGCCGAGTAAGCCCCTCTAATATCTACTGCAGTACAATCAGGAGTAACTTTATTGTAGTTTTTGGTTGCGCTTTGCAGGGCACTAATAGCATTTTTAACGCAAGCAATATGCCTTTCATTAGTCATAATCACAGTATCGGTAAGCATTTCTGCATTTGTCTTTTGCGTTATTTGCTCTATTAATTCTTCAATATTTTCTTTGGTCTTACAGCTTATATATATATCCGCTTTTTTGTCGAATTTCTTTATATCCAACTTATTGCCTACAGTAATGATTTTTTTGTCCTTAGGCAAAAAGGTGGTATCGTCATTACTTTTACAGCTTAAATCCAAAATATGCAATACCAAGTCGGCATTGGCAATAGCGTTTTGCGCTCTTTCAATTCCGATTTTCTCAATAGTATCTTGCGACTTACGCATACCGGCAGTATCAATAAAGCGATATTTTACCCCGCCAATCATTACCGCCTCGCTAAGAGTATCTCTGGTAGTACCTGCAATCTCCGTTACTATTGCCCTTTCATCTTGAATTATAGCGTTAAGCAATGAGCTTTTGCCCACATTTGGCGCACCCGCTATTGTTACATTTATTCCTTCATTGATAAAACGGCGATGCTGCGCATTTTTATATAATTTTAGTAGTTTTTGCAAGCAAGTTTGCAGCAATTCCAAAGTAGGTGCGGCAAGGTCATCAGTAAGCTCCTCAGGATAGTCCAGCACCGCTTCCACATTGCTTGCGGCAACCCGCAAATCTTGCTCGCACTCTGCAATAGTTTTGGAAACTTCGCCGCTTGCCAATCTATACGCTTGCATTATCCCCGCTTCATTTTCTGCACGAGTCAGTTCTGCAATGCCTTCGGCTTGCGCTAAATTAACCTTACCGTTTAGAAAAGCTCTGCGGGTAAACTCTCCCGCATAAGCCTGCCTTGCACCTTTGCTTTGCACCAAACGAGAAACTGCGGAAAGCACCCCCGGCCCGCCATGGCAATGCAGTTCTATTATATCTTCTCCTGTAAATGAAAAAGGCATTTTGAAGTAAACACAAAATGCCTGCTCCTTAAATGTTTCGCCATTTACGGTACCCAAATACATATAATTAGGCGACCATTCGGCAGTTTTCTTGACAAATATACTTTTTGCTAACTCTAGCGCCCGCTCCCCCGATATCCTGACAATACCTACCCCTGCCGGAGTAAGACCGGTTGCAATTGCTACTATAGTATCCATTTTTAATACTTTTTAGTATAACCAAATCTGCGAGTTTTACCTAGTCCCTTTTTGGCAAAGTTAGTCCCCCCGTAACTTACTCCGTAAGGTTTTTCGTTGCTAGGGATAATAACTACATGGCGATACTTGCCTTCGCCTTCAGATACGGTAGTTACATTG
>Ga0265293_10006303_pt1 | contig 19104 bp, 14 predicted proteins | sample Munlanlewell138R_FD_192505 | JGI IMG/M metagenome (GOLD analysis project Ga0265293, IMG submission 192505) | Leachate microbial communities from a municipal landfill in Southern Ontario, Canada - Leachate well 138R | ecosystem: Engineered > Solid waste > Landfill > Unclassified | place: Canada... | reverse complement strand
CCGCCGGTATGCCACGGAAAGATTTTCCTCCAGTGACATATTGGCGGCCGTTCCCGATAGCGGATTCTGAAAGACAATGCCGATGTATTGGGCTCTTTTATGTTCCTTTAAATGCGTGACCTCAACTCCGTTAATAACAATACTGCCACCGTCCGGGATAACAGAACCGGATATAACATTAAGCAAGGTTGTTTTCCCGCTGCCGTTGCCGCCGATTACCGTAACAAACTCTCCTTCTTTAATCTCCAAAGAAACATTGTCCAAGGCAACCTTAACATCTTCGGGGTTTAAATCTTTATTGAAAACTTTTGTTATGTTAGTTATTTTAAGCATGATTAACCACCTCTTTTCGGCTTGACCTTTTTGCCTGTTTCTTTTTAATTAAAGGCATCGCCAAAATAAAAGCAATTAATATCGCTTGAAGAAGTTTTAAATCGTTAGGATTAAGCCCTAAAGCAATGGCAATACCAACCAAGGCTTGATAGATTACACTTCCTAAAATTACGGAAATCAGCCAATTTTTAAAAGTGCGTTTCCCGAAAATAACTTCACCAAGAATAATCGATGCCAAGCCGATAACAATCGTTCCTTTACCGATGTCCATATTTGCGCTTTTATCACTTTGTGCGCTTAAGGCCCCGCTTAAGGCGATTAAAGCATTGGCAATCGCCAAACCCAAGATAATCATAATGTCGGTATTGATGCCCTGAGCTCGAGCCATTTTTTGATTCATTCCGGTAGCGCGAATCGACATGCCGATTTCCGTACCAAAAAAACAATAAAGAATGAGGAATATTAATACGACAACAATTATCGTGGTTAGTGTTTTCGCCATAAAAGGTTCCTCAATTAATGTTTGGAAAAAGGAATAAATAGTACTGTTATCGCCGACATAAATTGAAGCCTTACCCATAATCCTCAGATTAATTGAATACAAACCGGTCATACTGATAATACCGGCCAAAATGGCGGGTATTTTAAGTTTGGTATGCAGCAGACCGGTGATCGCTCCGGCAACAAAGCCGCCGATTAAAGCAATAATTGTGGCAACCAAAGGAGGAACATTGTTTAATAATAAAGCAACCGAAATAGCACTGCCTAAAGTAACCGCTCCTTCCGCCGTCAAATCAGCAAATTCCAAAACCCGAAAAGAAATAAATATTCCCAAAGTCATAAGCGACCATATAAGCCCAATTTCAACCGCATCTTGCAATATATAAAATATAACTTCCATATTAAGCTTTACTCAATAATCTTGTCGGCTTTATCCAATAATTCTTGAGGAACCGCAACACCGATTAAATCCAGCTGTTTTTTATTGATAACAAGCGAATATTCGCTTAATCCGGTTGACGGTATATCTTTTGGGCTTACCTTATCTCTTAAAATTTTTATCGCCATTAATGCTGTTTCTTTACCCAAATTATAATAATCGACACCATAAGTAATAGAGCCGCCGGCATCGACATTGTTAGGCTCACCGACAATGGCGGGAATTTTCTTTTGCCGCACAATCTCATTGATAATTCCCATGGCCCCAGCAATGGCATTGTCCGTAGGAATATAAAGCACGTCAACAGCGGCGGCCAACTGATTGGCTACCTGTTGCAAATCATTAATCGATTCAATCGTTTTTACCGTCACTTGTAAGCCGATTTTTTCCGCTTCGATTTTTGCAATTCCGGCTTGGACTTCGGAATTGGGTTCACTTCCGGTATAAATAATACCTAATTTGGTGGCATTGGGAACAAGTTCCTTAACAAGTGAAATCTGTTCCGGAATCGGATTCATATCGTTCGTTCCGGTAACATTGCCGCCCGGATGCTCATTGCTTTCGATTAATTTGGCATCAACCGGATCGGTTACCGCCGTAAAGAGAATCGGAATATTTTTTCCTCTTTCTTTGGCTTCATTAACAACGGCACTGGCTGCCGGAGTGGCAATTGCCAGAATAAGATCGGATGAACGAACCAATTTCTTCGCCTGAAGCGCCATGGTTGGGGCATCTGTTTCCGGGTTATAAACCTTTATTTTAATATTTTTTCCGTCAACAAAGTCCGCTTCCGCCAAACCGTCAATAAAACCTCTTCTTGCTTCCGATAAAGCATTGTGTTCAAGATATTGCAATATTCCAATTTGAATAAGATTGCTGTCTTCACATCCGATTAAAGATGCACCGCCAATAAAGATTAACAATAAAATAAATAGTTTTTTTAATTTCATCTTTCTCCTCCTTATGATAATAAAAAAATGTGTCATTACATCAGTAATAACACATTGATAATTTAATTTTAAACTATTCCATGTTATTACTTTCACAACTATTTATCAATAGATGTCATGTAATAACACTGGATTTAAATTATGACTTACTTCCTCAAGAAAAAGCCAAGAATTTATAAGTGTTTTTACCCACGACACCTTCTTGGAAAGTAATAATAGTAATAGTAGTTGACTTTAACTAATTTCATCATAATTTTACTCCTTACAAGTTAAATCATTATATCATTATTTATATTCTATTGCAATGTTAAATTACAAAGAAAACGCTTACTATAAAGCGTTTATAAAAAAAATAGTGTTGTAAACGCTATCATCTTATCGCCGGCAAAAAAAAGCGGTTAAACCATTTTGATAAAATATTATAGTTTTTCATAAGGAAAATATAAATAAAGTTGCATATTTTCTTTCGGACAATAATATTCCTGTACCGCTCCAATTAAACGGACCTTATTTTCCGGCATATATTCCGTAATTACATTAGTAAATACATCTTGATAATTATCATTAACCTTTACGGTTAAATATTTAAATCCAGGAATCTTCCACTTAGTCCAACCCCTAGGAGCAACCGAATCGGCATTGACTTCAACTCCGACCATATACAAGCCTTCAGAATAATTATTGGTCCAAGGTAAAAACGCCCGACTAAAATCACTCATGGCTCCCCATATCCCCGCAATACTTCCGTCCTTTTCTTTTTTTGCAAATTTCAAAATCTCAGAAAAATTCTTATCGACTTCCTGCCATAATTCCTTTATCCAATAACCGGTTTGATTTGAATCTGCTTCTTTACCAATTAAATAAAAAGATTCCTTTTCTACAATTTTTATATTCATACTTAAATACCTGTTATTCCATAATATTCTTGAATAGTTTTAAAATAAACATCAATATTATCCCAACTGGCGGCCGGAGGCACATCGCAACCGGTTGAGATAACAAAGTTAGGATATTTATTGCATTTTTCCAATATATTTAATGTTTTGCTTCGAACGGATTCCATGGTACCATTTTGTAATTCCATCGGATCTAAATTGCCCATTACAATTTTATTCCGGGGCATCAGCTTAAGCATTTCTTCAAGATTGATACTGTTACCGAAGTGATAAAGATCGGCATCGATATCAACAATACTTTCGACTAAGGGAATCGTATTCCCACAATTATGATAACAAAAGACAAAATTATCTTCCTTAAAATTATTGCAAATAGTTTTAATATATTTTGAAGAAAACTCGTCACATAACTCCGGTGATAGCAGTCCGGCGGCCGGCTCTGCCATAATAATGCCGGCGGCACCTGCTTTTTTATATTCCTTTATATAATTGATAATATAAGTCGAAACCTTTTTTAAAACGGTATGAACCATATCGGGAGCCAAATAACAGTTCATCATGATTTCCGTCATATCCATTAATCTTCCCGCCAAAGAAAAAGGCCCGATTACGCCGGCGAAAACGGGCCGGTCATCGATTAAACGGAGGGCTTCTTCCACCGCTTCAATATAAATCAGGGAACGATTTTGCTTGACGGCGGGAACCGCTAATTTATCGGCATCAATACAGTTATCAATGACACGTCTAAGAACAGCCGGGACCTCCATATCAAAAAATTCAATCTCGGCATCGAAGTTTTCGGCTTCAACCGATAAATCCATAATGGTAACCGCGGCACTGGTCGGGTATCTTTCAGAAATCTTTTTCATTCCCAGCGCCTGATATCGGGCATTGTTTACTAAATCTTTTACCGTAATCCCCAATAATTGAACTACCGGAAAAGATAAAATAGGCATACTTAAATGGCGGTTATGGCGTTGATACTGAAGCCATTCTTGCTTATTCACAGTTCCAAACCAGCTTTCATTAATGCTATATAGTTTTCAATCGGAACAAAATCGGGAACGCTGTTGCCGGTACCCAAAGCAAAACGGCCCTTCAATTTAGATGCTTCTATCATCCTTTTTGCTCTTTGATATACTTCATCGCTTGATGCGGAAACGATAAAGTTAAGGTCGATTCCGCCTAAAACGGTTATTTTATCAGATAGTTCTCGGTAAGCATCTTCAACGGGAACAATATTGTCTTCAAAAGAATGTTTACCGTCAAACTTCATATCATAAACGATATCATCGATAATTTCGCGATAATATCCGCAGGAATGAAGAATAGCATATTTCCCCAGCCGATGGGCTTTCTCAACGATTCTCCGGTAATACGGGAAAACATGTTCTCTTAAGAAATCCGGTGAAAACATCGTTTGCGTATTAAAACCCCAATCATCATTACAAAGAATACAACCGACCTCATCATATAATAATACATTGTCATAAAACGCTTCAATCCGGGTGCCGATTTGTTTGAAAACATTACATACCAACTGATAGTCATCATAAATCATTAAACATAAATTTTCATAACCGACAATCCCAATCGCATTTTCAAGGATGCCGTCGTAACTGTACGGAATAAATTTCATTCCTTCCGGCAAATATTTTCCGGCCTTTGCAATTATCGAAAAATCACAATTGGTAATCTCCGGCCATCGATAATCATTATATGATGCCCAATCTACAATCATAGCCCCTTCATTCAGCGATTTTGTTTCAACCTCCGTCACATTATGTTCTTTACGCGGAAATTCCAAACCTCTTACCAATATCGGAGCAAAATCATAACCGGCAAAATCAAAAGCTTTAATTCTAGTTATCATTCGATTAAACTCGGTATCGACTTTAAAATTCTCTTCTCCAACCAAATATTTCATAATTTTATCGCCGATAATAAAATCAAACAATACCGGACGTGAAGTCGGTTTACCCAAAAGCAAAGCAATAAAATTATTAAAATCGGGTTGACGTAATTTATCTCGCAACATCTCTAAACACCTTCAGTCAATAGTTGCTTAGCGAGAACGGCGGCACTGGCAGCGTCACTGCTATAACCGTCAGCTCCGATTGCTTCCGCAAACGCTGCAGTAACCGGGGCACCCCCGACCATTACAATAACCTGATCGCGCAGATTGGCCGCCTTTAGCGCTTCAATAACTTCTTTTTGCCCCATCATAGTTGTTGAAAGCAAAGCGGAAAGACATACCAAATCCGGTTTTACGGTACGAACGGCCTCAATAACGGTTGCACTCGCAACATTTACGCCTAAATCAATACATTCTATCCCCTGTCCTTCAAGCATCATCTTAACCAAATTTTTACCGATATCGTGCAAATCGCCTTTTACCGTACAAATCAAAGCTTTGCCGATTGGTTCAATCCCTTGTTTGATAAGAACCGGTTTTAAGATTTCCATCCCCATCTTCATCGCCCGAGCGGCAATTAAGACTTCGGGAATATATACTTCATTCTTTTTGAATTTTTCGCCGATCACGCTCATCCCTTTAATCAGGCTCTCATTAAGAATATCATGGGGCGAAATATCGCCGGCCAATGCCGTTTGGATTAAGGCCTGAACTTCACCGGTTTTCCCCCTTTGCAACCATTTTGAAATTTCTTCAAGAATCATCGGTTTCACTCCTTAAATCATGTTTTTTTACATAGCCGTATTTAAATATTTGATGAAAGGCTTTTTCTTTATTATAAACGATAAAATCAAAATCTTCTTTATTAACCATGTCGATATTAAATTTCCGAACCGCATAAAGCAACTCTTTGGTTACCGGAATAGAAAATTCGAAACCATATTTCTCATCTTCATCCCTAAATGAAAAATGAAGATAAATAGCAATTCTCAGTAAATAATTACTGGTTGCAACACCGATATTAAAGCGTTCATATTTATACAACACATCATCAATCACGACACCCGGGGCGCTTAACATTACTTTCATTTGATAAGAATCCAAAAATTCATATTCTTTTTTATCTTCTACTGATAAAGTATCATAATCAACATTAGCGAGTTCAATCCGTAATTCTTTTTTACGCATAAAAGGTACCGATACTAATAATGCAAGCGAAAGCAAACCGTAACCGATCATTATTCCAATAAAAACGGGAGTGTACTTGGCTTCATCTGTTTCCATTAAAATGCCGCCCAAAGCCATACTCACAATCGTTATGAAAATATATATGGGAACAATTACATGATTCATGATAAAACGTATTTTATTCATATGTTGTTTTTCGTTTCGGATTCTATCTTTAATATTAGTTTTACTTAATAAAACAAACGCTCTTTCATAAAGCGGGTCAAATTCACATCCGCAATTGCCGCACAGTAAAAAGGCCCTTCTGATTGCCGCAAGCAAATCCGTTTTATCACCGCCCCAATCCAACCACTTCCCGGCAGGAATGGCAATTAAGTCCCAGCCCGAGTATGCAAATTCAGTCAGTATCTCCTTTAATTCATCCACAATTTTAATCTCCCTAGTATAATATGTTTGCAATTATTGTATCATATAATTGTATAAATTTAAATAACAAACTAATGTAAGAAATATCAAAAAGATTAGATTTTATTATTGTTAAGCAATAAAGCAACTCTTTTATCTTTATTGTTTTAATTAGAAATAATTTCAAGAGTTTGGAACTGTTTTATGCCAAAATAAAACGGACATATTAACCGCTTTATTCTATAATAAGTTATCTTGGGCTTTATAGGAAGGCGGTAAATATGTCCGATCATAATCAGATCATCGATATAATTGATTCAAAAATAAGTTATCCCTAAGAGATGTTCTTTGTAAAAATTCTAAACGGTTCAATCAAATTATAATCTATAATTTGAGAGTTTTACGTTATAATAGGGTTTATTTTTACCCCCATTTGGCTCTATAGGCTGCAATATCAGCCGGACCAAGAATTGTTAATTCACGAATTCCTTGATGCATAACATTAATTATCGATTCTTTTCCGGTAAATTCATCAAGGCCCAATACGTGACCAAATTCATGTAAAACAGTCTTAATTCTTTGCGCTTGTGTCATATTATTAAAGAAATATGTATTATATTTTACCGTCATAGGAAATATCCAATTATAACTGGTCATCGCGACGGCGGCATTTGGTTCCGTATCGGTATAATCTGATATGGAAACGCTTTTACCGACACATCCTCCCCCGGGAACAATCTGAATCGTCGTTAGTTTGTTCCACTCTGCAATACCATTATTAATTTCAGTAGTATATCGCGAACTATTAGTAAAGTGTACCTTATTACCGTTTACACCATGGTGATTCCAAAATAGATCATTGATATTTGAAGAAGAATACCAATTATCTTCTATGCCTTTTATATGAAATGATCCGCTTTGTGAAGACGAAGAGAACTTTACTTTAATATAATAAGTTTGGTTTATGTCGGCATAAAAATTATAAAAGAAGTTTAACTCCGTAGTAAAATCACTTCCTCTTCCTGTAACGTTATCATTACCGCCAAGAAAATTATAACTTGAATCGTATACAAATACCCAGGTATCCAAAGAACCAAGGGAATAAAATGATAAATATCTTAATTTATTATTAGTAATTTTATAATACCTTTCATGATTGGGATATAAAAACACATATGTGGATACATTTAAAACTATCGTAGCGGCGGTAGCAAAACTTGTATTTATATATTCCGGCTCCTCACCGCCATCATCAAAATCCCATAATGGTGTGATGGCAGTTACAAGTGAATCGTTTTTAATTTTATTAACAATGGATTCAGCACGCTGATTTGATTGGCTACCTTGTTTTATTAGATTATATGGCATTGTTATAACGTAAGAATTATCTAAGGTTCGTTCATCAGCATCATAATTTAATGTAGTCTTGTTACAGTAGAATATATATGCTTCATTTTTCTGCGGATATGTCATGTTTTCCAGTAATATTAAATTATTGTTTTCATCATACCCACCATAAAATTTGATTATTATCGTCTTTTCCAATTCTCCTTTGTAAGTATGTAAAACATTTACTTTAAAAAAAGAATAGGGTATTTCGGTGCCATAACCATTAAACTGAGAAGTGCAAATATAAGAATCTATTTTCCCCAAAAACGAATAATCAAATTCTTCAAGCAAATTAGATTGCGAATAATCTTTTCCAAAATCTGCATGTACTGTTTGAACAGTATCTTTTAAAACCAAATCATTTGATTTCTCAAATGAAAATAAATTTAGCCCAAAAAGAATTGAAAATAAAGCCAATATCAATACATATTGGCCGCATTTTTTAATCATCCTTATTCCCCTCACTTTTTTTTTTAGTTTATGTGAAAAAACTATGTTCTTAAGATATCAGATTAATATATTTATCTAATATAAAGATGATGTCATCATTTTGATTTAAATAATACAATTCCTCATCATACCCTTCTAACAATACTATTTGATAGTCGGCCAATATCATATAATCATTTTCGTTAACGCGGCTGTTTTCTGAATTAATATCTTTTTTGTTTGCAAAAATCAAATAATAATTGTTTAATGACGGCATATGAAGTGCTGCAGCATCATCATCCCAATAATCAATACCATAAAAACATAATCTTCCGTGCCAGTCGTCACTGCCTTTTAAATAATAAAGAATCCGTGAATAATAAAACACTGTGGCAACGCTACTGCCAAATGTGGAAGTATCCACCGGTATGGTATTGTTAATTTGGGCGATAAATATATAATCAAAGGCATCCACTAACTCGCTATCGTTAGCGTAAATAGGTATGTTAATTTTTTCATCTCCATAAATATCTTTATTAATAACATTGAGATACCTTCTGATAATCAAATTTATATCACTGTTTTGATCCGTATATTTTTTCTCTTTGTTATATCCGTTTAATTGGATTTTCTGTATGTTTTGGGCGATGATAAAATTATCCGGGCCGATTCGATTATTATTGGAGTTTGCGCTTCTCTTATTGGCAAAAAACAAATAATATTCATTTTTAATCGGCAAAATATCATTGGATTTATTTAATATCAAATTTTTCAAGATATCTGTTCCGCCATAGAAACAGAGCTGAGCTTTTATATCTCCGTTTCCTTTCAGAAAATCAATAATGGATATTTGGTAAAAGGTATACGGAATATCATCGCCTTCGCCGCCGCTATATCTTTTGGTGAATAATTTCTTATCGATTTTCGCGATAAAAACATAATCATGGCTATCAACAAACACTTTATCAGTATCAAACAAAATAACCTCTTTTGGATTGCAAATTGTTTTTCCGGTAAACAAAACAAGGAACGTACCCACAGCAATCAATACTATACTCATAAGCAATAATATCTTTATAGGCATATTTTTAACTCCTTTCTTATAATTGTTTTCAGAAAGGGCTTTTCCGGTATTTTTCTTATAATTTGAATCAATATAAACTGAATCTGATATAAGATCCGTAACATCTTTCATATAATTTCACCCCCATATTATTACTTATATTATATTCTATGCGGTAATATAATAATGAAGCACTATCTTTTATTGTATATGTTATGTGTTAAGTTTATGATATCATCTTATTTTAAATAAATCAATAGTTATTTTCTTTATTTTGGAAAAAAAATAAAAAATGTTAAAGCCGGTATTTCCCTTGTGTTTAGTTACACTGTTCTTTCTGGTCATTAAATATATCCGACACACATAAAAACCGAAGATTATTTGACCTTCGGTTTTTATTATAATTTTAATTTTATGATTTTCCCCAGTTGTGATGACGGTCCGACCATAATATTAACCAGATCACCATAGAATTTGTTATTAATCGGACAATTGATCTGGTAACTCACAGACTGATGAGGGGCAACCTCCACTTTTTTAAAGCCAATCAGAGACTTTACCGGACATAGCACGGACGTCTTTTGCGGCAATAAATAAACCTGAATAACGTCTTTACCCGGTAAATCCGAAACATTTTCAATCCAGCCTTCAACCGTTACAATTTGCTTATCTTTATTAAAGGAAACCTCAGGAAGATGATAGTAAAATTCACTGTAAGACAAGCCGTAACCAAAAGGATAAAGCGGGGTTATTTCTTCGTCTAAATAATGAATCAATTCGGGTCGTCCGCAGAAAAGGCGGTTATAATATATCGGAATTTGGCCGAGTGAACGGGGAAAAGTTACAGTCGTTTTGGCGCTGGGGTTTTCAATACCCGCCAATATCTTGGCCAGTGCCGAGCCGGCCTGATGGCCTAAATGAAAACTCCAAAGCAAGGCCAGCGCTTTATTGGCAAGGCCGGTAATCGCAAGCGGCCGCCCCGCTGCCACATAAGCAATAAAAGGAATATTCTCATTGGCAAGAAATTCTGCCAAAAGGTCCTGATTGTCAGGTAAATCCAAAGTCGACCGATTATTATTCTCCCCGGAAAGATAACGGGGCTCTCCGAGATTAAGCAGTACCATCTCGGCCGCTTCGGCTTTTTGCTTTAAGGCGTTAAAATCGGTATTGCCCGTGTTTTTGGGAGTAGCAAAAAATTCGCTGTTCGGAAAACGAGCCCTAATCCCGGCTTCAACCGTCACCGTCTCCTCCGGTCGCCCCAATGCCGACCAGGCACCGAGATGAATATCACCGTCATTGTTGAAATGTCCGACGACGAGTAATTTAGTATTGGGGTTAAGCGGTAAACATTTATTTTCGTTTTTTAATAAAATAATTGACTCAACGGCCAGGCATTCTGCATATTCGTTGATTATAACGCTAAAGTCTTTTTTTCCCGGACAAGATTTTTGATTAAATAAACCGAGTTTTGCTTTTAGTTTTAAAACCCTTAAAACGGCATCATCGATTAAACCAAGAAGCTCCGGTTGGCGCTTAACGGTTTCCGGTAAATATTTTTGATAAATTCGACTGTGCATATCGATATCGATACCGCAGCGAATACCTATCGCCGCCGCTTCCGTTCCCTCATCAACCAGTCGGTAGTTAAACAGATGTTCCAGAGAATCCCAATCGGTAACGAGAACCCCGTTAAATCCTAATTCCTGACGCAATATTTCATTAAGAATGGTGCGACTCGCAGTAATCGGTAAAGCATTATAAGTCGTAAAAGCACTCATCATACTTAAAGCGCCGGCCGCAACCGCCGCCCGATATGCCGGAAGAAAATAGGTCCGCAGTGTATGTTCGGAAAAATCGGTTGTAAGATAATCGACACCGCTTTCAACTTTACCGTAACCGATATAATGCTTGCAACAAGCCCCAACGGTACCGTCACGCTGGATTCCGCGAATCCGTCGCGCGGCCATCATTCCGATTAAAAATGGATCCTCCCCCGACGACTCGTTGATTCTTCCCCAACGCGGATCGTTGGTTAAGTCGAGAATCGGGGCATAAATCCAGTTAATGCCTTCCTGAGCCGCTGCCCGGGCCGACCAGGTAGCGGCGGCTTCAATTAAATCCAAATTAAAACTGCAGGATTCCGCTAAAGGAACGGGAAAAATGGTCCGAAAACCGTGAATAACATCAGCCCCGATAAGTAAAGGTATTTTAAGACGGGACTCACCCGCCGCCTTCTGCAGGCGAAAAATATCATCCCGGTTATTGCTGTTAATTACGGCCCCGACCAAACCGCTTTTTACTTCTTCTTCTGTTTTGTCGTTATATGAAACCAAATTTAACTGACCGATTTTTTCCTGAAGCGTCATCATATTCAATAATTCTTTTATCTTGTTTTTCATTTTAATCACATCTTTACAATGATTTTTGTGTATTCCTGCAGGGAACTGCGGGGAACGATTACGCCGCTGCGGCGATATTTGGTAAGAGCCGTATTATTGGCGATTTTTTTATCGTTAACAAGTAAATATTCAACTCCGCTGGTGCCGGTAACATCATATGTGATATCAAGCAGGTGCTGGTGATAACAATATCGACACTGTAAACCGTTTAAGGATTGCGGTAATACCGGGTCAATATACAGTTCTCCTTGATATTGCTTAATGCCTAAAAAATTGGCGATTAATTGATACAACCAAATTCCGGGACCGCTGGAGTAAAGCCGCCAGCCGCCTTTAACCGGTATTTCTCCCCGCCGGACTTTTTCAAATTCACGATTGGCTTCATATCGGTCTTTAAAAGCGGCATCCGAACTGGAGAAATATACATTGCTTTGCCTGGTTAAGGCATTTTTAACGGTTTCTCCGATTAATATCGGATTCACCGTTTTAAGACCGGTAAATAATCGTTCCGCTTCGCCCAGTTTGCTCATCGCCTCACAATACCGTAAATGAGCATGAATGTAAAGCAATCCGATTTCCCGGCCGAAATTGGCGGCCGTTTCCGCCCGCATAAATATTTGGGGATTGCCGCCCCGATATTCGACGGCCGCATCCATTAAGCGGACTCCGTCCGGATTAATGAGATAACGGTCTATTGCTTCCAGATAAAAAGCTAAATCATCCTCCGGAAACAACTCGGCAATCATGCCGCGATTAAATGACAACAACCGATATTTAATCCCGGTTTCCCGATCGGCCGGATGCAGCAAATAATTAATTTTGTCCGCAAACTCCACAAACCCCACCGGGATACGGTCTTTTATTAAGTATTTATTATAATCTTTTTTCATCCGATTAGCAAGGGCCAATACTCTTTCGCTATCGATAAATTCGCTAACGGCTTCCAAAGCCTCAATCGTTAAGGCCACGGTCCAACCGCTCGCCATCTTTTGCTTTTTATTGCTGTCTTTGGGTTGCAATGTATCGTTCCAATCACCGCCGCCGTAAGCGGACAGGGCCGTGCCGGGAATCAAATTAGCCTCAATCGTATCCAGCTGTCGCATGATATGATCGGAAACGGTCGCACCATTAACCGCTTTACCCGTTGCCTTTTCGGTATAAGGCACCGTTTGCTTTAGGACCGAAACATCACCGGTCGCCTTTAAATATTTCCCCAGAAGATAAAGCGGCCAAACAATAATATCGCCGTGACTGGAATCGGCCTGAATAAAGCGAAAACGGTCAAACATAAACCATTGCGGCCAATCGCCGGTTTCATAAAACTGACGACCATAAACCGTCAAAATTATTTTCCTGATTAAATCATACCGCTTAAACGCCGCAAACAGTTCAGAGGGGCCCTGACAGACATCGCGGGTTCCCCAGGCACCGCCGCCATATTGCTCCAAGCCGTGCGGGGCAGCATAGTGAATCAGGCCGTTATGTAAATACCAATAAACGAGATAATTCATTTTTTTGATTTCCCGATAATTTACGTTATCCGGGGCAACGGAAAGCACGAAATGATTCATTTCCTCCCGATACAGCCGATGATATTCGGCTTTAATATTATTTATGTGAACATCGGTTAAGGTTTGGGCCATACCGGCTACGCCTTCAATATCTACGGAAAAAGCGGAAACAGAATCAATTTTTGCGGTTAAGAGATTGTTGCCGCTACTTGCATTATCGGGGAAAAATAATTCATCCCGGAAAAACTGATACGCACCTTCAGTATTAAGGTGCATTCGGAAAAAATACTCGGGATACATTTTTGCCGTTAACGTCGTTTCCGAAAAACGTACGGTTGCGACATTGTCGGTAATCTGATATTCTATCGGATAAACATATTCAATATCGGCCATGACCAATTCGCATGTTAAGAGAAAGTCATAAGGACGATTCCGTTTGGACCTGACTTCAAGCACAATCCGCGGTTCATTGGCTGATGCCGCCGTTTCGACCGTTAAAATATCGTCTTCAATTTTATAATACCAGGTGGCGGAATTAACGCTCATCTGATAGACCGCCGGCAGTGCCAATAAGCGGTACTCGTTTTTAATCTTTACAAACAAACGCTGCCCGGAAGTTTTTAGGATATTAAGCGGCGTTTTATTATATGTTAAAAGGCGGTTAAATTGGGTATTGCCGAAACATATTTGCGAATTAAATACACCGAAAATATAATTGGTGGAGGCGATTAGCTTATCGCTGATTGGAGCCAAGGCCCGGTTTACAATAATATGTCCGCCGGGTCGTTCCAGGTAATCTTCCTTGGCTCCGCTCATATAATGGGCGCCGTCCAAACTAAACCAGGATAAAATATCGCCGCCGACTGACTCTTCCAATTCGCGTTCCGGAAAAAGACTGTTAAGTTCTTGTTTTGAAAAAGGAAGATAAGGATAAGGATTTTGCCAATTGATTACCGGTTTTAGACTTAAGACGGAAATCACCGTTGGCGCCGCCTCTGTTTTTGTTTTTTGATATAAATGTTGAATTTCTTTTAGATTTGTTGCGGTGGCCTCTTCTTTTACCATCGCATAAAAAATTGCTTTTATTCCGCTTTTAAGCGGAACGGACGGCGTTTTAAAAGAAAGATAGCTGAGTTCATACTGATAGACTTCGGACGGAAGCACGCCCGTTCTTAAAGCGCGAGGGATATTGGTCCTTTTATATTCGGTTCCGAAAAAATCAAATCCGTCGGTGGCATAAGCGTCCGTAGCGGTTAAGGCCCCCTGTTGGAGAGTTAAAGCTGGGCCCTGATTTTGTTTGGTAATAATATGGTAACCATTCTCCGTACTAAACGGGCGATGATCAAGATACTGCGCGACATAAGCTTCATTTAAATTGGCCGCGTTAAGGCAAACATCCTGACCGTAAAAAACTTCGCCCTTCAGCTTATCGCTATCGCCGGCAACATCCACCGTCCAAAACCAACCCGAGTCACTGACGTTTAATGCCGCCGTATAGCTTCCCCCGGCAAAACACCCCCGATAAATTACGCTGTTTGCCGTCACTTCAGCCGTTGCCGGCGAATTGACGCCAATCAGCGGCGTATACCAACAGAAATCGCCGGCGGTAAGGCGTAAATATAAATTGGCAAGCCCGCCGGCCAGGGTTGAGGCCCGATACATAGAAACCTGAACGGCATCATATGTAATGGAAAAAATATCCCCGGAAGCCAATAGGTTTATTTTTAATTTACCGGAACCGATTGTTTTTTTTATAATATGGTTTTTCATTATCATTTTTCTTCCTCCGTGAAGCCTAAATTCTTCAGTCCGGCTTGAACATATTTATTTTCATGGTATATCTTCCAAATCATCCCCGATAAATAGTTTTCAATCATTAAAACCGAAATGCCCTTATCGATACCGATGATATCGTTGGCAAACCAGCCGTTTGCGCTGTAATCTAAATTATAACTGTCTTTAAAACCGTACTTGCTCCAAAAGCGCTCAAAGGTACGGTAATGTTCCGCCGCACCCATCGCCGCTGCCGGCAAAAACACAACCGAACCAATGGCGCCATAGGCCGGTACCGTTCCGTCGACAACATGGGCACCGCCGGCGGACGGGGGACTGCCGTAAGGACCGACATAACCGTCGGGTCCGTCACAGGCGGAAAGGCCCCATGAATTTTCATTTAAAGTAAGGTACGCAGTATTATCGGTCGCGTAATTAAGGGCGGCGCAAGCGGCATTTACACTGTTTAAAAACCAATCAAAGCCGTCCCGGTCACGATAGTGCCCAAAATCTAGCCAAGCATGGGAAAATTGGTATGTGAAAAGACTGCCGGTATGGGTCGCATAAAAGGAGCCGTAGTAAGGGGTAGCAGCAATCATTTTTGCCGTAAGTTTCAGCATTTGATAGGATGCGGTCGGGACCGCATATTTCGGACTGCCCGCCGCCAAGACAAATAACATCAAATGCTCGGCATAGCCGTCCCAATAGCCGCTGAACCCTTCACCCGGTTTATATCCCATATAAAATTTATTTATGGCCGCGTCGTAATACCAATTCCATTTGACGTCCCGATACAACTCGTCGGCCAACTTTTTTACCCTTCCCCCGAAATACTCGCCGACCACTAAAACCCCGTTAATTAAAATCGCGGTATCGATAACCGAAACTTCACAATCCCAGGCCCGCTTCCCGGAGCCCATATCAATAAAATGATACCAAAATCCGTTAACCCTTTCCATATTTTTTAAAGTAACCAAAGTATAAAAAGCCCGTTCTTCGCCGGCTTCCCGGCTTATCCATTCGTTTTCAATCGAAATCGGAATTGTGCTTAAACCAAAGCCGGCCGCTGCGATACTGGCAACCGCGCCGGGACGGTCGGTATATGTATTGTACCGATCGCAAATTAACCCGTAACCGGCAGAGGCCAGGTCGTTATTGGCCGTTTCCCAAAAAAAGGCGCAACCAGCTTCAAGTTCGTCAAGCAGCACTTGACAAAGATCGGTTCGAACCGTTTTACGGTATTGCTTATGGTTCTCGGCCGGCAAGCCGTCGCAACCGTAAGCAACGAATATAAGAATAAAAATTATAATCCATAAAAACTGCTTTTTCATATTACTCACCGGTTATGCCGGTTTTTTCAACTCCTTCCACAAACCATTTCTGCATAATCAGATATACGATTAACATCGGTAAAATAATGAGAAGGGTCGCCGCCAGGCGAATGCCTTCGTTGATTTTCATTAAATGTTCGCCGTATAAACTGCTGTAGGCGGAAACAAAATTGGCCAGTTGCAGCTGCAGATTCGGATAATTCGGCAAAAATAACGACAATAAATAAGTTTCGTTCCAATACCACACAAATCCGAATAGAAAACAGGTAATATAAGCGGGAACGGCCAAAGGAACGGCAATCCGAAAAAATATCTGATAAGGCCCGGCGCCGTCAAGCTCCGCCGCTTCATTATAGGCTTGAGGGATCATTCGAAAAAACTGATAGAAAACCAAAATAAAGATTGCGGAATTAACGCCCTGACCGCAAAGGGCGGGCAGGATTACCGCCAGAGAGCTCTCAAGCAATTTAAACTGATTAAACATCACATAACGCGGTATCATATAGACCTGAACCGGGACGATAAAGGTGGAAAGCACCAACATCATCCATAATTTTTTACCGCGGAACTGATACTTGGCAAAACCGTAACCGATTAATGAGGTTACCGCCGTTTGCAATAAAGCCGGCAGGAGCGTAACGAGAAGACTTAGGGTCAAAGTCGGTCCATAATTTAAAACCTTAAGGCTCCGGCGATAATTTTCAAGATAAAAGTTGGTCGGAATCCAATTAACCATCGGATTTACGATGTCGGCGGCACTTTTAAAACTCGATGATACCATATATAAAATCGGATATAAATAAACAAAACCGATTGCTATAAGCAAAACATAAATAATTATCTTAAAGACAAGACCGTCGGATAATTCCTTGCCGAAAAGAATTTTTTTAAGTTTTAATCTCTTCATGAGCCGAACCTCTTCTTTCTTTTTCGTTCCCGGGGCATAAACAGTAATGCTAAGATTCCCAAAACCGCCAAAATAACCAGAAAGTAAATCCAGGCCATGGCCGAAGCAATACCGTAACCGACTTTAATCATATTGCTGCGAATTAAAACGATGACCTTGTTTTCGGAAAAGGTAGCAAGCAGTACCACCGTATATATGATATTTACAAAAATCAAATTGGATAAAGACGGCAACGTAATTTTCCAAAACTTCTCCCACGGCCCGGCGCCATCGACACCGGCCGCTTCATAAACACTGCGGTCAATCTTTTGCAAGCCGGCTAAAATAATTAAAATCTGAACTCCCGAAAACCAAAACACGATAATTATTTCCGAAAAAAGCGTAATCAGCGGCTTTGCCAGGGCCGGGTTCAGATTTGCTTCAATAATCGAAATAAAACCGTAACTGTTAAGAATATTGGTTCCCCCCGCTCCCTGAGAAATAAGTTCATTAATAACCGGACCGCTCGAAATTATAACCGGCAGAAAAAACACCGAACGGAAAAAAGCCCGCCCTTTTAACGGCTGATTAAGTAAAACGGCAATTATAACCGAAAAAACAATAATTATCGGCAGTTGAAACAATAATTCAACCAAAAAGTCGGTTAAGGCCTCAAGAAAGATAAAGCCTTCTTCGATTTTAAAAATGGCAATAAAGTTTTTAAAACCGCTTAGTTTAAGTTCAATTCCGGTCCCGCGGATTACCACATCGCTTAAACTGTAAACCAAGGAACTGATTAAAGGAAAAGCCATAAACAGCATAAAACCAAAAATCCAAATACCGATAAACGAATATGCAATTAAATTATTTCTTGTGTTTTTTGATATTTTTTTCTTATTCATCGGCGGCCCCCAAAACAAGATAATTTTTGGGGAGAATCCGATAGTCACCGTAATTTTGCGCCTCATGATGATAGTTAATCACAAGGCAACAGCCGTTATCGTATGCAACTACCGCCAATCCCGCACCGACAATCGTACGGTCAACAATCTTAGCACCGATAACCGGATTTAAAGCAGTGCTTACAAACCGGTAATAGGTTTTTATATCAGAGGCCAAAACCGCATACTGTGAAGAATAAATTGCTGCCAAATCGGTTTTTGCGAGCTTCTGCGCCGAGTTTTCCGTAACAATAAAGGACGGGTAAACCCCGAAATCAATCAAGCGCAGCAACTCATCACGGGCATAAGGATAAAAATTGGCGGCAGCGGCAAAGCTGTCAACCTGACCGCACATCAGAATCGCCATAAAAGGAACGGTATCGGTAAAGGCGAGATATTGACTCGAATACATCGGAAAATCAAAATAAGCATCGAGCTCCTCCCATAAATAACGGTTGGGACTGTAAAGAGCCGTTTTCAATGAACTCGCCCGAAGCGCTTCCTGATATACCTTAATCTGATCGGTAATGGTTAAATCATTTTTAAAATCATGATATAACAAAGAACCCATCGAATCAACCGCAAGTCCCGACGCTAAAGCCGCCAGATATGGTTCGCTTTGATTCATTAAAGTCCGGGATTTATGATAATTTAATAAGTATTTTATATCGGTTGCTCCCTGATATTGATATACCTGATCGTTGATTTTCTTACTGAGATCGCGATACTGATTATAGCCCTGAGCCCGACTGCTT
>Ga0265293_10006302_pt1 | contig 19105 bp, 15 predicted proteins | sample Munlanlewell138R_FD_192505 | JGI IMG/M metagenome (GOLD analysis project Ga0265293, IMG submission 192505) | Leachate microbial communities from a municipal landfill in Southern Ontario, Canada - Leachate well 138R | ecosystem: Engineered > Solid waste > Landfill > Unclassified | place: Canada... | reverse complement strand
CCTGCCGACACCAACGAAACGCGACAGCCGCATGGACGGCTGGAGTCCAGCCTACGATCGGCGCAAGTCGCCGACGATGGACGCGGTGATGGATGGCGCGATGACAAATCGCGCGCCGGACAAATGGGCGGGAGCGCGGGCGCTGGCGACGATGCTGCGCAGCCATGGGCTGACTGGAACGGCGGCCTTGCCCATCACCTACGGCTGGATGATGGGCTTTCCGCCTGGGTGGCTGACACGCGCATTGCGCTCGGCAGTCGCAAGGGGACGTCTGCTGCCAGCCTGATCGTCGAGGCGTTCGGCGACGCCGTTCTCCCGCAAATCCCAGAAGCCATCGGGCGCGCCATCCTGCGCACTGAAGCTGCACTAGACGCGGTGCTCGCCTGCACATCCATCGACATTCCCGGAGAAGAACAATGACCCGGCGCACCTTTCCCGGCGCGCGCGGACGCGGTCTCGCGGATGCGCCGCCCTTCACCACGCTGGTCGAACTGACGTTTCAGCGAAAGAAGATTGAGCATTGGATCAAGTTCGGCCGCAAGAGCTACGAACAGATCATCGACCGCCGCCGTAGCGTCGTCGGCTTCGCGCCGGGCAGCATCTTCGCCTTCGTCCGATGGGCGAGCGGCGACCATGGCACGGTCGTTTCCCGCATCGACATCGTGCGGGCAATCGGGCGCGGCGAGCCGTTCCAGACACTGCCGTTTGTCCGCCCCGGCGGCGAAATCCTGTTGCGCCTCGATAGCTGGCCGAAGGTGCAGCGGGCGCTTGCCGCTATCGACGCCGTGGAATTGCTCGGCCTCGATCCGGCCGACGCCTCGCCGGAACATTGGCGACACGTCCACAATCGTTTGACCGCCAATCTGGAGCCGCACGCCTACACGCCAGAGCGACATGCCGCTTGGCTTCATCGCCGAAGGATCGGGCCATGATGCGTCGCCGCTATCTCACGGTGACGGTGCTCGCCGCCATCGGCATCGCCGCGGCCAGCGCCGTCGATTGGCCCGTGAAACTCATCTGGAACGCGACGGCCAGCGCGCCCATCGGCTTCTACACCGTCGAGCCGGCCGAGCGGATCGACGTGCCCGAGCTGGCCGCCGTCATGCCGCCCGAACCGCTCGCTGCCTTCATGGTCGAGCGCGGCTATATCGCGCGAGGCGTCCCGCTGTTGAAGCGCGTCGTCGGCCTGCCGGGGCAGCGGGTTTGCCGTACCGGCCGCACGATCACGGTTGACGGGATCGAGATAGGCGAGGCGCTGGAGCGCGACCGCCTCGGCCGCGATCTGCCTATCTGGCAGGGCTGCCGCGTCGTCGGCGACGACCAGCTTTTCCTCATGAATTGGGAAGTCCGCGACAGCCTCGACGGCCGGTATTTCGGACCCATCCCCGCAGCTTCCGTCATCGGTCGAGCGGTCCCGCTCTGGACCGATGAGGAAGGCGTCGGGCGCTACGAATGGCGCGCGCCGACGCACTGAAATCCACAGGGAGGAGATTTCCATGTCATATATCGGCCAGATAATTCGTAGCGGCGATAGACGCGCGGCACCACCGCATTACGCCGTGCTGATAATGGCCGGCGCGCTTTCCGTCTGCGCCGGATCGGGCGTCGCTGTCGCGCAATCCGTGCCGGTCGAGCGCCCGGCCGTTGCCCATCCCTATGCGGCGCACATCGCCGAGGCGTCGCAGCGGTTCGGCATCCCCGAGCACTGGATTCGTGCCGTGCTGCGCGCCGAGAGCGCGGGCGATGTGCGCGCGGTTTCGTCGGCTGGCGCGATGGGATTGATGCAGGTGATGCCCGACACATGGGCGGGCCTGCGCGTCCGCCATGGCCTCGGCCGCGATCCCTACGACCCGCGCGACAACATCCTCGCAGGCACCGCTTATCTGCGCGAGATGTTCGACCGCTACGGCAATGTCGGCGCGATGCTTGCGGCCTACAATGCCGGCCCCGGCCGCTACGACGAGCACCGCGCGACGGGCCGCCCGCTTCCCGCCGAGACACGCGCCTATGTCGCCGCGCTCGCCCCGATCCTTGGCGGCGCGGCTCCATCGGATGCGCCGTTGCAACCACCGGCACCGCCGCCCGATTGGCGCGAGGCACCGCTATTCGTCATGCGCCCGGCCGACACGCGGGCTGCCGCCGCGCCGCCGTCCGAGGCGCGATCCGGCGACGGCCGCGCTGCCGTTCCGGCGCGCGACCCCGACCGTGTGGAGCCGCAGGACGGCAGCATCTTCGTGGCGAGCGCCAGCGACGGAGGAACGCCATGAGGGCGGCGTTCCCGCGCTCGGCGGCGCTGGTTTCGGCATCCGGTCGGGCAGGTTTGCGCCCGGCAGGATTCCCGGCAGGAGGGGCAGAAAAGGCAGAAAGGGCGGAGGGCAAGATTAAAGAAGACGGCACCATATCGGACCGCTTCTGGAAATTATTGTTGTCTGCACACTGGTTAGGTGTCCGGTTCCGGCACCATGGTTTTGAGGGGCGGCGTGCCGCGATTTCGCGCAAAGTCTTGTCTTTGCAGGGTTTCGAGCGGCACCATAGGCGCAGATCGACCGTTTTCCGGCGGTTTTGGCTGGAGTCGCGCCCATGAGCGCCGACGACGAAAACCGCTTCCGTCCGAAGCCCGGCCGCATCCGATCCGACACGCCGAAGGCCGGCAAGACCAAGAGCTTTTTCACGCAAGTCAAGAAGATCACCCGCCAGCATCAGGCGGCAGCCTCCCGCGATCCTTCCATGCCGTCATCCGCGCGCCCGTCATCGCCGGGGCGGTCCCGCGCCGTGGTCGCCAGCGGCAAGGGCGTGAAGCGCGGCCGGGGCGCGAGCTTCATACGCGCCCGCAACATCTCCGGCCATTGGCATCATCGGCAACCGGGCAGCCGCCGCGTAATGGTTAAGCAGCGCAGCGTCCGGGCCGCGCGGAAGGGCGGCCGCGCCCGCGCGCATCTGCGCTATGTCCAGCGTGACGGAACTTCGCGCGACGGCGAGCGGGGCCGGCTCTATTCGGGGACCGAGGATCGCGCCGATGGTGACGCCTTCCTTGATCGCGGCAAGGACGACCGCCACCAATTCAGGTTCATCGTCTCGCCCGAGGACGGCGCGGAGCTGTCGGACCTCACGGCCTACACCCGCGATTTCATGAAACAGGTGGAAGCCGACCTCGGCACGAAACTCGATTGGGTTGCCGTCAATCACTACAACACCGGCCATCCCCATGTGCATATCATCGTCCACGGCCGCGACGATACCGGCGGGGATCTGGTCATCAATGGCGACTATCTTTCCGCCGGCCTGCGCGAACGCGCCAGCGAGCTTGCCAGTCTGGAACTCGGCCCCGTCACCGAGATCGAGCAGGCCCACAAGCTGTCGGCCGAAATCGACCAAGACCGCTTCACCCGGATCGACCGCGCCATGGCCGAGGAAGCCGATGCCCGTTTCCTCGACTTGCGCCATGAACCGGCAGCGTCGAGGCGGCAGTTCGAGCGCACCTTGCGCCTGCGCCGCCTTACCAAGCTGGAGAAGATGGGGCTGGCGACCGAACACGCGCCCGGCGTTTGGGAATTGAGCAAGGACATGGAACCGGCCCTGCGCGAGTTGGGCGAGCGCGGCGACATTATCCGCACCATGCAGAAGGCGCTCGGCCCGCAGGGAGGCGAACGCGATCCCATGAGTTTCCAAATTCATGACGGAGCGCCCGAGACGCCCATCGTCGGCCGTGTCGTGGACAAGCATCTGTCGGACGAACTGGGGGAGAACCTGACCGTAGTGGTGGACGGGATCGACGGGCGGACGCACCACATCGCCGGTATCGCGCCAGAGCGGCTGGAGGACGCTCGTATCGGCAGCGTTGTCCAGATCGGCCCGGCCGAGGCGGCGGCCCGGCCGTCCGACCGCACCATCACGGCTATCGCCGAGGACGGCATCTATCGGCCGAGCCGCCATCTGGAGCAGGTGAAATTCGAGGGCCGCGTTCCGGGCGGCGACTATGAGGGCTATGTCGATGCCCATGTGCGCCGGCTGGAGGCGTTGCGCCGCGCGGGGATCGCCGAGCGCATCGATGCTAATCAATGGAGCATCCCCGATGATCTGGTTAGCCGTGTGGCCGAATACGATGCCGGTCGCGACCGGCAGGCTAGCGTTCGCGTCCTTTCCCCCGTCAATCTGGACAGGCAGATCGGATCGGACGGCGCGACCTGGCTGGACCGGCGGCTGATCCATGGCGAGACGGCCGACCTTGCCCCGACCGGCTTCGGCCAGCAGGTGCGCGAAGCTATGGAGCAGCGCCGCGAGCATCATATCGAGCAGCGCGACGCTACCCGAGCGCGAGACGGCCGCATCTTCTACAGCCGCAATCTTCTCGCCACCTTGCGCGAGCGCGAGGTTGCCCGCGTCGGCGCGGAGATGGCAGAAAGCAAGGCGCTGCCGTTCCGGGCCGCCGCGGACGGCGAGAACGTCAGCGGCAAGTTCACCGGCGCCGTGCAGCTATCGAGTGGCAAGTTCGCCGTGGTCGAAAAGAGCCATGAGTTTACGTTAGTCCCGTGGCGGCCAGTCATCGACCGCCAGCTCGGCCGCGAGGTTATGGGCGTCGTGCAGGGCGGATCGATATCATGGCAGTTGGGTCGGCAAAAGGGATTGGGAATATGAGCCTTCTAAAACTTCCATTAGGATTGCTCGGCACTTGCTGTAGATGATGCCTGCTTTCTGTTCAAAACTCGGTCGATTCGATCTGCTGTGTTCTCAACAAATAGATAGAATGCGGGAAGCGTAATCAGTGAGAGTACCGTAGCCACTGCCAACCCACCGATAACAGATATGGCGAGAGGCGCCCGAAATCCCCCTCCGCCGCCGTAGCCCAGCGCGCTCGGGACCATGCCTGCGCACATAGCCAAAGTCGTCATGAGAATGGGTCGGGCGCGTATCTGGCAGGCGTAAACGATCGCCTCTGCATGGCTCCGTCCTTCCCGGACGCCGATCTGTGCGAAATCGACCAGCATGATGGCGTTCTTGGCAACGATACCCATCAGCATGAGCAGGCCGATCAGCACCGGCAGGCTGACCGCCAAGTCATAAATCAACAGCGCGAATATGGCGCCTGAGATCGACAATGGCAGCGAAAGCAAAATCACGATCGGCTCGCGGATGCCGGAAAACAGCAGTACTAAAACGGCAAACATCAACGCTACGCCCATGAAAAGAGCAGATACGAATCCGGTTGTTACTTCATCCATGACCTCACCATCGCCGGTGGGCCCCACGGTGACTCCAGCGGGCGCGGAGGTGGCCTCTCTTGAAGATAGCACCTCCGAAAGCGCCCCGCCCAGAGCTGCGCCAGTCGCGAGATCAGCCCCAATCACGACACGCCGCTGACGATCATATCGCTCAATAGAGGATGGCCCACTTTGGAACGCGATGTCGGCAACTGCCGTCAAAGGAATAGATGTTCCGTCGATCTGCGCTACCGGCAAACTACCCAGCACTTCAAGATCACTTCGCCCGGCCGGCTCAAGGCGCGTACGGACAGGTATCAGTCGATCCTGATCTTTCATCTTGGGTAGCAAGGATTCAATCTCACCCACCGCAGCAACACGAACAGCCGCCGCGATTTGCTCTGTGGTTACCCCAAGTCGGGAAACATCAGCCAAACGCGGAATAATGTGTAATTCTGTACGTCTGATACCCGACTCTGCTGAAACATTGGTTATCTGGCCAAGGTCACGCATGCGACGTTCCAGTGCGTCGACCGCGTTGTCCATAACCGAGACATTCTCAGCCGAGACCGAAATCTCGACCTCTCGGCCTCCGTTATCGTTTAATGGCCATGCACGGATATCGTCTGTCGCGCGGAGCAAATCACGTATTTCCTGTTGAATGATACGCTGGGATCGGTGGCGTTCGCTGTGCGGTTTCAGCCGCACTATCAAGGTCGCGCGTCTCGAATCTTTTGCACCGTCGGGGGAAACGCCACCTCGCACGAGAATGTGCTGGATGTCAGGAACATCGGTTCGCAGCCGCTGCACCAAACTGTCTGTGGCCTCCGCCAAGGTGTTGAGATCGCCACCTGGCGGTATCTCCAGCGCGAAAACCAACCGGCCGGTATCTTCAAGCGGGATCAGATCATCCGGCAACTGACTCGATGCCGTAATAGATAGCACGAAGACCCCCAGACTGGCACCGATCACAATACCCTTTCTTCGCGTCGTCCATTGCAGAAGGCGTGCATACGCCTTCCCTGTGAGGCCTTGCTTGGTTTTTGGCTTAGGCTTGTGGACCAGAAAGCGCGCGGCCATGATCGGTGTGATGAGCCTAGCGACGAGCAAGGAGAATAAGACTGAAACGGCGACGGTAAGCCCGAACTGTTTGAAATACTGGCCTGCAACCCCGCTCATGAAACTGACAGGTGCAAATACGGCAGCGACACTCAGAGAAATAGCAGTCACGGCAAGACCAATTTCCTCAGTCGCATCTATCGTCGCCTGTAATGGAGACTTTCCCATCTCCATATGCCGTTCAATATTCTCGACCTCAACGATGGCGTCATCCACAAGGATTCCGGTCACAAGCGTGATGCCGAGCAGGCTGATCGTATTCAATGAAAAGCCTACTAGCGCGAGCACCCAGAACGTTGGCACGATCGCGAGAGGCAAGGCGATAGCGGCGACAAGGGTGGCACGCCAATCTCGCAAGAAAATAAAGACCACTATGACCGCGAGCAATGCCCCTTCGATGAGCGTGCTCATGGCTGCATCAAAGGTATCTTCGGTGGCAGTGGTCGTTTCGTCTATGCGGGTGAAGGTAACGTCTGGGGTCTGGTGCTGCATTTCCGCGAGTGCGCTCGCGGCGGCGTGGGCAACCGATACCTCATCAGCGCCTCGCGCGCGATAGATTGAGAACGCCACCACCGTCTGGGCACCGTTGAGACGTGCAAATTCGGCAGGCTCCGCGTTGGCGTCGGTTATGTCGGCAATATCACTGAGACGCAGGTTACGCCCATCGGCAGGGAACGGCGTGTTTCGGATGTCTTCGACGGAACGGGCTCGGGCAAGTACACGAATGGGTTGACGACCGTCACCAGCTTCCCAGCTTCCCGCGGCAAGATCGCTCAATGCAGTTCGTAAGTAAGTGTTGATGTCGCCGACTGTCAAACCCAACGAAAGCATCTCGCGCGTCTTGAATGCGATCTGAATCTCGCGAGGTGCGCCACCGATACGCTCGACATTGCCAACACCGGCAATGCCACGCAGGCGCTGGGCCACACGATCGTCGACAAGGTTGGAAAGATCGGCGAGGGATCGATCGGGCGATGATACGCTCCAGACGGCGAGGCTCTGCCCTTCAACATCTACCTTCGAAACGACAGGGGGGTCTATGTCTGCGGGCAACACATTACCAAGAGCATCGACGCGGTTCTTAACATCGAAGAGCGCGGCATCGCTGTTGACCTCCAACTCGAATTCGACGGTGGTGTTCGAAACCCCATCTCCGATGGATGACCGGATATGCTTGATACCCGTGATCCCTGCTACGGCGTTTTCGACCGGTCGTGTGATCTCGGCTTCCAGCTCTTCCGGTGCAGCTCCCGGCCGTTCGACCGTCACCGTGACCAGCGGCATATCGATATTCGGCGCCCGCGCGACCGGCAAGCTGTGAAAGGCTGACCAGCCTAGCAGCATCAAAACGACGAACAGCACGATGGACGGGACCGGATGGCGGATCGCCCACGCAGAAATATTGAACATCACTTTGCTCCGTTCTGAGACGAGGCGGAGCGGATTGGGTCGCCGTTCCTGAGCAGTGATCCCGCACGCGCCACGACCTGCATACCCGGACGAAGACCTGTCTCAATCAGTGCCCAGTCAGCAGTCATCGGCCCGACTCCGACTCGCCGGAGTCGGGCTCGTCCTTGCTCCATCACGAAGACGAAAGTGCCTTGCGCGTCATATTGTAGGGCCGTTTGAGGAACCAAAACACCGGAAGCCGGAGGTAGGACGACACGCGCCTCGGCTGGCTGGCCGGCGACAAAACGGTGGTTACCAATGGGGAAGGCAACCCATGCGCGATGCAACCTTGAACGCGGATCTGCCGCCCCAGAAAGACGGACAATGCTACCGGAAATGCTGGAACCGTCTGACGAGGTAATTTCGACGGCCTGACCGACGGCACTTTGGAGCCACACAGCTTCGCTCAAATCAAGCACCAACTCCAGTGTGTCTCCAGCAGCGATTTCAAATAGTGCTGAATTCGCTGTGATGTCTCCTTTCTCCGCGCGACGCTTCGTCACTCGCCCGTCTACCGGGGCGCGGATTTCAGTCCGTTCTAGGTCGATCGCCAAGGCACGTTGACGCGATATGGCTTGCCTATAGGCGGCGGAAGCATCGTCGCGTTCTTTTTCAGAGCCCGCATTGCGGGCAAAAAGGGTCTCTGCTCTCGACAAAGCCTGCTGTGTCTGGCGAACTTGGGCAGCCACTCCTTCCTGTTCGGCACGCAGCCGGTCCGAGGACAGACGCGCAATCAATTGCCCCCGCTGTACGATTTGGCCTTCCTCGACGAAAAGTTCGCTGATTACGTATCCGTTCAACTCACTCTTCACATAAACGAGTTCGGCAGGCTCGAACGTTCCGGCGACGAGACGCCGCGCCGTCATGCCTTCGACAGGCCGAGCTGGAGCCAGTGCGACACTCAAAGCCGACTGCTCGGGAGATTTGGCGGCTGGCTCTTCGCATGCTTGGAGCGTCAGCATAGCAACGGTGATAGTGACAATGATGCCCAAAGCTGGTCGAGTCATATGGCGTGAATCTGTGGGTTGATAAAACATGGCGTCTCTCACGGAATGATTGGAAAGCTCGTTCCTGACCCTCCCATAGTGGCGGTGGCCGCAGACAGAGCGGCATGAGCGAGGAGCGCATCGGCTCGGACGTCGAACATGCCGATGTGGCTTTCGAGCCAGGCCGCCTGCTCTCCAGCGCCTCGAGCTCATTGATTTCCCCAACGCGGCGACGTTCAGCCGCGCAATCACGCGTTCTCGCTTTGGCGATCATGACACCGGCTTGGTGCTCGCCCGCAGCCAACGATGCGTTGAGGTCGTTCAGGGCGTGAGCAACGTCGCCTTGAGCTTCACGCAAAATGCCGCGATAGGCAGCCTCCACCGCTGCGAGTTCGGCGCGCCTAATGGAAAGAACTGCGTGTCGCTGACCAGCGTCGAAGACCGGGGCGTCGACGGCGGCTTCTCCACCTCCGGCCCGAAATCCTTGTCCATCTAGGCGAAGGAATCCGACAAACGCCATCAGGTTCAAGCTCGGATAGAAAGCCGCGCGGGCCTGATTGACGCGGGCCTTCGCTGCCTCGATTCGAACGGCAGGCGCTACGACATCAGAGCGCAGATCACCTGACTTCCCAGCACCTGTCCGTGGTGGCGTCAGCACAAGATAATCCAGACGAGGAGGTTTGAGAATCTATGGACTGGGCGAGCATAGGCGCTCCACCAATTGCTTCCCGATGGAGCTGTCACCGGCGCGCCGACTGGCTGAGGCAGCGACACACATGCGGTGCTCAAGCCGCAAACCAGCACCAGACCGGAACTTCCAGAGTGAAACATTTGATCTCCCTAACGATGTTAGTTGACCCCCTAATCTAACGACGTTAGTCTGTCAAGAAGTGATAGGGAGATTGTCATGGCGATACAGCGCTCGGAGATTGTTGCGGAAGCGCTCAATCTCTTGGATGCGGCGGGAATTGAAGGGCTAACGATGCGTGGACTGGCGCAACGGCTTCAGATTCAAGCGCCATCTCTTTACTGGCACTTTCCAAGTAAACAGGCCCTAATGGACAGCATGTCCGACGCTCTCATGGAGGGCGTAGCACGGGAGGTTAGTCCTTCTGCCTCTTGTGATGAACGTATTCTTCAGGTTGCCCGAGAAATACGTTCCGCCTTGCTGTCCCGACGTGACGGCGCCCAAGTGTTCTCAGGCACCTTTGTGCCCACGGAGAATGTCTTGCGTGTCGGCGAAAGCCTGATTTGCGCCCTACGCGACGGCGGACTCGATCCTGGTCCAGCACATTGGAGCGCCTTCAGCATTCTCTATTACATCCTCGGATTCGTCATCGAAGAACAGGGAATGGCTGCCTTGGATACAGCTGCCTTCGATGCAAAGAAGAAGGCTCTTCAGAAGATGTATCAGGCTCAATTTCCCAATGCCTTCGCGGCTGCCGAGGCAGTGCTCAGCTCCGACCCGGATATTCGTTTCACCTTTGGCATCAAGCACCTGATCGGTGGTTTGCGACTAGATGGGAATTCACAGCATGAATAGTCCTCTTCCGGTAGATTTCTTCTCACTTCACGATGTTTCACATTTTCCGATCGTCCAACTCAGTTCCGATCGGATGGAGCCAGGATTTGCGGCACGATGGTGCGAGGAGCAGCAGCGTCTTCTGGATTCAGGCGCGCCGTTTGTGCTGTGTCTTGAAGAGGGCGATCACGAACACGAGTCCATTCGAGATCGAAAGCACATCGTGCTCTGGTTCAAGAGAAACCGGCAAGCTTTCAGAAGGGTTTGCCGAGGGATCGTTGGCATCGAGCCGGACGCGATGAAGCGGGCAATATTACATGCGCGCGCTTTAGTCCTCGGTCCTGTTTTCGGTGTCCCTACGACTGTTGTCGCCGATCATCATGAAGCTGAGACAATTGGCAGAAGCCTTTTGGCCAGCGAGGGCGGTGAAGCGCCACATAAGGAGACGGATTGAACCGATGCGCCTGCGAGAACTGACCGCGTGGCCGGGTGAAGGAAAAGCACCATCTTTGATAGGCGCATTTTAATAATGCCATTCATCCAAACCTTAGCAGTTGGATTGATGGCGTTGAGGGGCCAGTCAGGGTTTACGTTTGCCGCCACAAGACGCCTTGATTTCTAGGCAGGTGACCGAGTCATGCGCAGACGGTCGCCGCAGCATATAAAGAAGAATGAACTACTTTCCTTGCACTGCGGCCGCATTCCAATGGCGTCATTGGTGCAAGTGCTCGCAGTTGCAGAATATCTCAGCTTCCATCGGGCCGCTCAGGCGCTGGGCATTAGCCAGTCGAGTGTCAGCGCCCGGATCAAGGCACTGGAGGCAGACCTTGGCATCACCCTGTTCGACCGCAACACGCGCGGCGTTCGGCTGACCGCAGCCGGCGGCAGTTTCGTCGATCAGGTCAGAGATGCCCTCAGCATCCTGAACCATGCGATCAGGACTGCCGGGATGCGGGCCCGCGGCGAGGAAGGCGAGCTTCGAATCGGCGTTCATGCCCTCACGGCGGGATGCTTCCTTGACCGACTACTGGACCGGTTTCACGCCGAGTATCCAAATGTCCGCCTGCACATCACCGAAGGCACCGCGCGCGACGCGCAGTTCATGGTGCGCGAGGGCGGGCTCGACGTCGCATTTATGGCACGCACCTACGAAATCCACGACCTCAATTCTCGCGTGATCTGGCGCGACCGCTTGGTGGTCGCACTGCCGGCCACGCACCCCTTGGCGACGCATCCCGACGTCGAATGGCGGCAGCTTGCGGAGGAAACCTTCCTTGTTCGCCATGGCGGTACAGGCCCGCAGATTCATGACCGGATTGTGGCGCGCTCAGCAGGGAAATGGCAGACACCGACGATCCTCCGCGTCGATGTCGGTCGCACCGCGCTATTGTCGATGATCGCTGCCGGACATGGCGTTTCGCTCTTCGTCGAGGAAGGTGCGGCCGCCAGCACAGCCAATGTCGCTTTCCTGCCGATCCGCGACGAGGCTGAAGCCATCGCCTTCTCGGCCGTCTGGATGCCTTCCAACCGCGATCCTGCGGTTCTGACCCTGCTCACCTTGGCGACAGAGATGCGCAGATCAGTCCCGTGGTGAGATTCGCAGACCTGATCACCGCCGCAGTGGCAGAAGAGTGCTGTCATAGCCCATCCTATTTGCCGCCGATAGTATCCGGCAGCCCTCCGGCATCCTCTTTCCTATTGCCCCTCCTGATTTTGCCTATTCTCTGATCGACTCCGTCTCTTTTGCCGACTGGAGCCAGCATTGCGTGGAGGCCGAATCCTTTGGGGTCAGATCGCTGTTGTTTTCGCCATCGTTCTGGTGATGACTTGGGCGGCCACGCAATGGGTCGCCTTCCGCCTCGGCTTCCAGCTCCAGCTTGGCAATCCGTGGTTCGAGCTGGCGGGCTGGCCGGTCTATTATCCGCCGGCCTTCTTCTGGTGGTGGTTTTCGTTTGACGCCTATGCGCCCGCAATCTTCGTCGAAGGTGCCATCATCGCGGCGTCCGGCGGTTTCATCGCCATCGCCGCCGCCATCCTCATGTCGATCATCCGGGCACGGGAGGCGCGCAACGTCGCCACCTATGGTTCGGCGCGATGGGCGGAGGATCGCGAAATCCGCGCCGCCGGTCTGCTCGGCCCCGATGGCGTGGTGCTCGGCAGATACGACCGGCACTATCTGCGCCATGACGGGCCGGAGCATGTGTTGTGCTTCGCCCCGACTCGCAGCGGCAAAGGTGTCGGGCTGGTGGTACCGACGCTGCTGACATGGCCGGGAAGCTGCATTGTCCACGACATCAAGGGCGAGAACTGGACTCTGACGGCCGGCTTTCGCGCCCAGCATGGCCGCGTCCTGCTGTTCGATCCCACGAACGCCAGATCGTCCGCCTACAATCCGCTGCTCGAAGTGCGGCAGGGGGAATGGGAAGTCCGCGACGTGCAGAACATCGCGGATATTCTGGTCGATCCCGAAGGCAGTCTCGACAAGCGCAACCATTGGGAAAAGACCAGCCATTCGCTGCTGGTCGGCGCGATCCTGCATGTTCTCTATGCGGAGAAGGACAAGACCTTGGCGGGCGTCGCCAACTTCCTGTCCGATCCCCGCCGTCCGGTCGAGGCGACCTTGCGCGCCATGATGGATACGCCGCATCTCGGCGAGGCGGGCGTTCATCCCGTCATCGCGTCGTCGGCCCGCGAGCTGTTGAACAAATCCGAGAACGAACGGTCGGGCGTGCTCTCCACCGCCATGTCGTTTCTCGGCCTCTACCGCGATCCCGTGGTGGCGCGGGTGACGGCGCGATGCGACTGGCGCATTGCCGATCTGGTCGGCAGCCGCCAGCCCGTCACGCTCTACCTTGTCGTGCCGCCGTCCGACATAAACCGCACAAAGCCGCTTATCCGCCTGATCCTCAACCAGATCGGCAGGCGGTTGACCGAGGAATTGACCACCTCCGGCAAGCGCCATCGGCTGCTATTGATGCTGGACGAGTTTCCGGCGCTCGGCCGGCTCGATTTCTTTGAATCGGCGCTCGCCTTCATGGCGGGCTACGGAATCAAAGGCTTCCTGATCGCGCAGAGCCTCAACCAGATCGAGCGCGCCTATGGCCCGAACAACGCGATCCTCGACAACTGCCACGTCCGCGTCAGCTTCGCCACGAACGACGAAAGGACGGCGAAGCGTGTTTCAGACGCATTAGGCACGGCGACCGAGCTGCGCGACTCCACCAACTACGCAGGGCACCGCCTAGCCCCGTGGTTAGGTCACTTGATGGTGTCGCGGCAGGAGACGGCCCGGCCGCTGCTCACGCCGGGCGAAATCATGCAGCTTCCACCCACCGACGAAATCGTCATGGTCGCGGGCACGCCGCCGATCCGCGCCATCAAGGCGCGCTATTTCGAGGATGCGCGATTGCAGGAACGCATCCTGACCCCGCCCGATCTGGTCGCCGCTCCGCTGGCGCCCAGCCCATCCGCCGATGATTGGTCCGGCCGCGTGGTCGCGGCGGAAAGCCGTTCCGCGACGTGCGGAAGCGAGGCCGAAGGCGATCCGGCCAATGCGGGCATCCGCCGCGAGCCGGAATTGCCCGAGCATGAGGAAATCGTCGCCCCGCCGCCATCCCCCGAACAGGAGTTCGAGTTTCTGGACGACGAGCCGGACGTTGACGCGGCCAAGGCCCGCGCCATGCGCCAGCGCATGAGGATGGTGGCGCGGCAGGTGGCGATGAACCCCGATGATGGAATCGACCTTTGAGGATACGCCCATGGCAACCAGAACCCGCCTGAATCTCTATTTCGACCCCGCGCTCATTCCACAGATCGAGGCGATGGCGCTGCGCCGCTCGGTGGCGCTGCGCCGCAATGTCTCGAAATCCGCCATCGTTGAGGCGGCGGTCATGTCCTACCTGTCCGGCGATTCCGCCGACCAGCTTGAAGCCGCCATGTCGCGCCGCTTGGACAAGCTCGGCCGCCAGATCGACACGCTCGACCTAGATCTCGCCGTCCTTGGCGAGGCGGTCGCGCAGTTCATCCATTTCTGGATGACCCTCACGCCGCCGCTTACGGGAGCCGCACAATCCGCTGCCCGCGCCAAAGGCGCGGAGCGCTTTGAGGGCTTCATGCAGAATCTCGGACGGCGTCTGGCGACGGGCGACAGGTTCCTCAAAGAGCTGTCGCGTGACCTCGACTCACTTCCCGACGATCCGTTGCCGGACGAGTCCGAGAGCAACGGCGATCAAGAATAAGTATTCGGACCCATCCTATTTACCGCCGTTCGCCGCCGATCACCGCACGCAGCTAGATACTTGTTGAACCGGCCAGATTTCGGCCTCTCTTAATCGACCCCGATCCGGGGATGGCCTGTCGCGTCCCCGCAAGAAGCCGGGGCCGACATGACCACCAACCACCAAAGACCGGAAGCCATTGCGCGCGGCGCACGCATGTTGCGCACCGCGCTCGGCCCCGCCATTGCCCGGCTGCTCGAAGACCCGGCCGTGGTCGAGGTGATGTTGAACCCGGACGGGCGGTTGTGGATCGACCGCCTGTCCGAAGGGCTTTCCGATACGGGCGAGCGCCTGTCCGCCGCCGATGGCGAACGCATCGTTCGGCTGGTCGCGCATCATGTCGGCGCGGAGGTTCATGCCCGCAGCCCGCGCATCTCGGCCGAGCTGCCGGAGTCTGGCGAAAGATTCGAGGGCCTGCTGCCACCCGTGGTCGCCGCCCCGACCTTCGCCATCCGCAAGCCCGCCGTCGCCGTGTTCAGCCTCGACGACTATGTGGCGGCGGGGATCATGTCCACCGATCAGGCCGCGACGTTACGCGCGGCCGTTTCCTCCCGCGCAAATATCCTCGTGGCGGGCGGCACCAGCACCGGCAAGACCACGCTGACCAATGCGCTGCTCGCCGAGGTGGCGAAGACGGCGGATCGCGTCGTCATCATCGAGGATACGCGCGAGCTGCAATGCGCCGCGCCCAATCTAGTGGCGATGCGGACGAAAGACGGCGTGGCGACGCTTTCCGATCTGGTGCGTTCCTCGCTGCGCCTGCGCCCCGACCGCATCCCCATCGGCGAGGTGCGCGGATCGGAAGCCCTCGACCTCCTGAAAGCGTGGGGAACGGGACACCCCGGCGGCATCGGCACCATCCATGCAGGCACCGGCATCGGTGCGCTCCGTCGCCTTGAACAGCTCATCCAAGAGGCTGTCGTCACCGTCCCGCGCGCCCTGATCGCCGAGACAATCGACCTTGTTGCTGTCCTTTCCGGGCGCGGTTCCGCGCGCCGGCTTGCCGAGCTTGCCCGCGTCGAAGGGCTGGGGCCGGACGGCGACTACCGCATCACCCCCGCAATCCAAACCAGCACAGGAGAATCTTCATGATCCGCACGATTTCGCGCGGCTATCGCTTCGCCGCGACCGCCGCATCCACCCTTGCTATCAGCTTCATGCTCGCCCCGGCCGCCCATGCGTCGGGATCGTCGATGCCGTGGGAGCAACCGCTTCAGCAAATCCTTCAGTCCATTGAGGGACCCGTCGCAAAAATTATCGCGGTGATAATTATCATCGCCACCGGCCTGACCCTCGCGTTCGGGGACACCAGCGGCGGCTTTCGCCGTCTGATCCAGATCGTGTTCGGCCTGTCGATTGCTTTCGCCGCGTCGAGCTTCTTCCTGTCGTTCTTCTCGTTCGGCGGCGGGGCGCTCGTTTGATGGCCGTCGCGTTCGAGCAACTGGACGCCGTGCCGGGCTTCACGGTCCCGGTTCACCGGGCGCTGACCGAACATATCCTGCTCGGCGGCGCTCCGCGCGCCATCGCCATCATGAACGGAACGCTGGCCGGAGCCGTGGGCCTCGGCCTGCGCCTCTGGCTGATCGGCATCGCCATCTGGGCAATCGGCCACTTCGCGGCCGTATGGGCGGCAAAGCGCGATCCCCTCTTTGTCGAGGTCGGGCGGCGGCATCTCCGCATCCCCGGTCATTTGGCGGTTTGAGGGTGCAGCCATGATGAACCTTTCCGAATTCCGCCGCACCGCCGCGCGCCTCTCTGATTATCTGCCATGGGCCGCGCTGGTCGGTCAGGGCGTTGTGCTCAACAAGGACGGCAGTTTCCAGAGGACGGCGAAGTTTCGCGGTCCCGATCTGGATTCCGCCGTCGCGGCCGAGCTAGTCGCCGTCGCCGGCCGCATCAACAATGCCGTGCGCCGCCTCGGCTCCGGCTGGAGCATCTTCGTCGAGGCGCAGCGCAGCGAAGCCGCCACCTATCCCGACAGCACCTTTCCCGATCCCGCGTCGGCGCTGGTCGATGCCGAGCGTAAGGCCGGTTTCGAGGAAGCGGGCGCGCATTTCGTGTCCGGCTACTTCCTCACCTTCCTCTGGCTGCCCCCGGCCGAGGAAGCCGCCCGCACTGAGGCATGGCTCTACGAGGGCCGGGAGAAAACGGGGGTGGACCCGTGGGAAGTCCTGCGCGGCTTCATCGACCGCACCGACCGCGTGCTGGCCTTGCTTGACGGCTTCATGCCCGAGTGCCGTTGGATGGATGACGGCGCGACGCTGACCTATCTCCATTCCACCATCTCGACCAACCGGCATCGTGTGCGCGTGCCCGAGGTGCCCATGCACCTCGACGCGCTGCTCGCCGACCAGCCCTTGACCGGCGGGCTGGAGCCGCGCCTTGGCGACGCGCATCTGCGCGTGCTGACCATCGTGGGATTCCCGACCGCGACGACGCCGGGCCTGCTCGACGAAATGAACCGGCTGCCGTTCCCATATCGGTGGAGCACCCGCGCGATCCTGCTCGACAAGACCGATGCAACCCGGCTGCTGACCCGCATCCGTCGCCAATGGTTCGCCAAGCGCAAGAGCGTCGCCGCGATCTTGAAAGAGGTCATGACAAACGAGGCGTCCGCGCTTGTGGACACCGACGCCGCCAACAAGGCGCTCGACGCCGACATGGCGTTGCAGGAGCTTGGGGCGGACGTGGCGGGCATGGCCTACGTCACGGCGACCGTCACCGTATGGGATGCCGACCCGCGCCTTGCCGACGAGAAGCTGCGCCTGGTCGAGAAGATCGTTCAGGGCCGCGACTTCACCGCCATGCCCGAGAGCGTCAACGCGGTTGATGCATGGCTCGGCAGCCTGCCCGGACACGCCTACGCGAATGTCCGTCAGCCGCCCATCAGCACTTTGAATCTCGCCCACATGATCCCGCTATCGGCGGTGTGGGCGGGGCCGGAACGGGACGAGCATTTCGGTGCGCCCCCTTTGCTCTTTGGAAAGACCGAAGGCTCAACCCCGTTCCGGCTAAGCCTCCATGTCGGCGACGTAGGCCATACCCTTGTCGTCGGCCCCACTGGCGCGGGCAAATCCGTGCTGCTCGCCCTCATGGCCTTACAGTTCCGGCGCTATGAGGCCAGCCAAGTCTTTGCCTTCGACTTCGGCGGTTCGATCCGCGCCGCATCGCTCGCCATGGGCGGCGACTGGCACGATTTGGGCGGCGGCCTCACGGAAGGGGCCGAGACGTCCGTTTCGCTCCAGCCGCTTGCCCGCATCCACGATACCTATGAACGCGCATGGGCGGCGGACTGGATCGCCGCCATCCTCATGCGCGAGGGGCTAACCATCACGCCCGAGGTCAAAGAGTATCTTTGGACGGCGCTGACTTCGCTGGCCTCGGCCCCCGTCGAGGAACGCACCATCACCGGCCTTGCCGTGCTGCTGCAATCCAACGATCTGAAACAGGCGCTCCGGCCGTTCTGCGTCGGTGGGGCCTATGGCCGGTTACTCGACGCCGAGACAGAGCATTTGGGATCGGCGGACGTGCAGGCGTTCGAGATCGAGGGGCTGGTCGGGACCGGCGCGGCTCCGGCCGTGCTCGCCTACCTGTTCCATCGGATCGGCGACCGGCTCGACGGGCGGCCGACGCTTCTCATCATCGATGAAGGCTGGCTCGCGCTGGACGACGAGGGTTTCGCCGGCCAGCTCCGCGAATGGTTGAAAACGCTGCGCAAGAAGAACACCAGCGTCATCTTCGCCACGCAAAGCCTGTCCGACATTGACGGGAGCAACATCGCGCCCGCCATCATCGAGAGCTGCCCGACGCGGCTCTTGCTGCCGAACGAGCGCGCCATCGAGCCGCAGATCACGGCCATCTATCGCCGCTTCGGCCTCAATGACAGGCAGATCGAAATCCTCGCAAGGGCCACGCCCAAGCGGGATTATTACTGCCAAAGCCGCAGGGGCAATCGCCTGTTCGAGCTTGGCCTGTCCGAAGTCGGCCTCGCGCTCTGCGCCGCATCCGCCAAATCCGACCAGACGCTCATCGCGCAGATTGTCGCCGAACACGGCCGCGATGGCTTCCTCGCCGCATGGCTACAGGCGCGCGGCGTCGATTGGGCTGCCGACCTGATCCCGAACCTCACCAATCTCGCCGACCGACCGGAATCCGCCGCGCCGGCCGCGCCGGATATCCACCCCACACAGGAGATTCTTCCATGACCTATTCCAAGATCGTCGGGGCCTCGGCCCTCGCGCTGGCGCTCGCCGTGCCCGTCGCGTTGTCGCCTATGCTGGCAAGCCCGGCCCATGCGCAATTCGGTTTCGGCCGCATCGTCTATGACCCGTCCAACTATGCGCAGAACGTGCTCACGGCAGCGCGCACTCTGGAGCAGATCAACAACCAGATCACCAGCCTCCAGAACGAGGCGCAAATGCTCATCAATCAGGCCCGCAATCTGGCGAGCCTGCCGTATTCCTCGCTCCAGCAGCTCCAGCAGAACGTCCAGCGCACGCAGCAGCTTCTCGGCCAAGCGCAGAACATCGCGTTCGAGGTCGGGCAGATCGACCA
>Ga0265293_10006301_pt1 | contig 19109 bp, 16 predicted proteins | sample Munlanlewell138R_FD_192505 | JGI IMG/M metagenome (GOLD analysis project Ga0265293, IMG submission 192505) | Leachate microbial communities from a municipal landfill in Southern Ontario, Canada - Leachate well 138R | ecosystem: Engineered > Solid waste > Landfill > Unclassified | place: Canada... | reverse complement strand
GCTTTCGCGTTTCTTCGCTTTCGCGAAATTATTGTTTCCTCAAGAAATTGTACGTGAACCTCTACGCTTGCGCGTAAAGCTTCGGCCTACCTACTTTTAGGTCGGTTGTACTTGTCTTGGAAGGCTAGCTAAAGCCTTCTTTCGACTCAATTTCTACACTATGATGTTTTCAAGGTTCTCGCTCTTGTCAGAGCCATCCCGCTTTTTGGCGGAACATTTTTATTATAGGTTTTCAAAACGAGTATGTCAAGCACTAATTTTGAAAATCTAAATCTTTTTTAAAATACCACATTCAGGATCTGAGAAGCGAGCACGACGCAGATCAGGGCGACGGGATAAGTGGCCGCATACGCCGCTGCGATCAGATCGGTACCGGCGACCGCAATCAGGCTGCCGAGCGCCGGTGTGCTGGTCATGCCGCCGCAGATGGCTCCAAGCGCCGTAAACGGGGGAAGCCCGAACAGCCGGCGGGCAATCAGATATCCGATGATCATCGGAACGGTCGTGATGACCACGCCGATAAAGAACAGATCGATGCCATACGTCTGCAGCACCTGCACGAATCCGTTTCCGGCACTGCAGCCGGCTCCGGCCAGGAACAGAATCAATCCGAATTCCTGCAGCGTCTTGAGCGTCGGCTTCGGAATGGAAAGAGACAGGCGACCGATGCGTCCGTAGTGCCCGGCAATCAGACCGGAGAGCAGCGGACCGCCCGACAGCCCCAGGCTGAACGACGTGCCGCCCGGCAAGGGTATTGTAATGCCCCCGAGAATCGCTCCGGCGAATGCGGCGATTGCAAACAGCGAAAGGCCGGAAGGGTCGAGAGCGAGAAGCGCCTTTTCCGCACCCTCCTCCTGCTGCCCGCTGCGGTCAAACGCCTGCAGCCCGGCCAGCTCTTCGTCGATGTTGCAGCGGACCAGCCGCGGCACGAACTGCACGAACAGCACGACGCCGATGACGCCGAACGGATAGGTGATGCCGTATCCGACGGAGGCGATGGCGTCGCCGCTGGCCTCAAGCGCCGCCGCCAGCCCCGGGGTGCTCGTAAGAGCGCCGCACATCAGGCCGGTCGCAAGCGCCGCCGGAATATCCAGCAGCGCGATGGCCGCCGCACACAGCAGCGCGCCGCTCGTTACGACCAGAAAGCCGATGCCGATGTAGGCAAAGGCTTTCTGCTTAAAGTTGCGAAAGAATACCGGCCCCGCGATGTATCCGACCGCCGTCACAAAGCACATCAGCCCCAGATTCTGAATCTCTTTAGGGATAGCGTACCCGAAGTGGCCAAACACGAGCGCGACCAGGATGATTCCCGACGCTCCCAGGTTGACGCCTTTAACGGTGATGCGTCCAAGCGCGTACCCGAGAGCGATGATCAGGAACAAAGCGGTGATTGTATTCATGCGTTATCTTTACTCTCTGAGAAGCGCCAGCGCATCGTCGACGATCTGCCTGCGCCTTGCCAGCTCCTTCTCCTTCGTGAGGTCCGGATCCCCGGTTGGATACGGAATCGCCTGCGCACCTGAGATTCTGGCTGCGCCGACCGTGTTGGAAATCGGCGTAACCGTGCAGACGTGCGCTGCGGGAATACCTGCTTTTTCGAACTGCTTGACGATCGTTGCACCGCAACGAGTGCAGGTTCCTCACGTCGAAGTCAGGATGACGGCCTCGACGCCGTCGGCTTTCAGCTGTTCGACCATCTCCTCGCCCATGCGCATGGCGTCGGCAACCGATGTGGAGTTGCCGGTCGTGCTGCACAGGAACGGATAGATCTCGCCGATGACGCCTTCTTCGGCCAGCTGTTTCATCGTATTGTACGGTGCGACCCGGTTAGGGTCGTCGTTGGCATACACGGGATCGTAGCCGGCGTGGACAGATTCCCACGCGCCCGGCTCCAGGCGATCCATGCCGGAGAGATCGTAACGGCCCCACACTTTGGCCGTCGCAGCCGGGATGTGGTCGGGGTTGCCCCTGGGCACGATGCCGCCGGAGGTGAGCAGCGCGACTTTGGCCTTGCTCAGATCGACGACCGCCTTCGCCGGCTGGACTTTTTCGTACGTCGAAATCGCCAGTTCGGTTTCGAACGGTTCGCCGTGGATTTTCGCCATGAGCATATCGACGGCGCGAACGGCTCCGTTTTTATCGGAAAACACGTTGACTCTGCGTCCCTTTGCGAAGTAGCCTTCTTCTTTCGGCAGGCCGATGGCCTCGCCGGCCAGCAGCTTGTTGGCAAAGCCCGCCATCCGTTTGGCATCCTTCGTCATGGACGCGGCCGACTTGCCGGCCTCCAGGATGTAGATGCGCTTCCGGTACATCTCCAGCGCCGGATTCTCCTCGTACATGGCCGTGACCGTCGGTATGCCGAATTCCTCTTCGACAAAGGCGCAGGCATCTGCGCAGGCGATGCCGAAGCGGCCGGCGTTGAACGCGGGCCCGGCTAAAAACAGATCCGGACGAAACGCTTCCATCTGCGTGCGGATATAAGCGCGGCAGTCTTCCATGTTCTCTGCGTAGTAGTTGTCGCCGCAGATGACGGTCGCCACGATCTCTGCATCCGCGAGCTGCGGGGCGATGGCATTTGCGTTGCCCTTCGGCCCTTCGTGCACTTCGGGCTTCGTATAGGCCGCTTCTTCGCCGCCGATCTGGCCGAAGAACTGGTTCGTATAAAATAGTACTCTTTTCATTGCCGGCCTCCCTCTATACCGTAATCGCTGTGAGAAGCGTATTTCCCTGGAGATTGTGGCTGCCCATGATGCCGTGAATTTCGACGAGCAGCGTGCCGTCGGGCTTGATGGAATCCACGTTGCCGCCCGTCACGCGCTCGATGTCCTCGAGTTTCCCGATCACCCGGTCGACCTTCGGAAGCAGCAGCGTCGCGTTGCTGTTGCCGGTCGTTACGATGGCATCGGCTTCGACCACCATGTCGGGCAGGGACTCGGACAGACCGTCGGTGCCCGCGTCTTCGTTCGTGACGATGACGGTTTTGATGCCCATGTCTTCGAGGTTCTTGCAGGCCATCATCAGGTCGGTCGTCGGATTTCCAAAACCCTCCTGCGTGATGAGCGCCGCCTCTACGCCGAGCGACTCCACGAGGTCGGCGACGAGCATGGCTCCGCGATATTTTTCCTTGAGCGTTACCATCATGGGGTTCAAAACCAGACCCACGAAGTTGAGCTCCTTGCCGTGTCTTTCGAACAGCTCGTCGATGACGGCGTTGTTCAGATGATGGAACGTCGTCGTCTTCGAGCCGGGCGACACGCAGTTGCCGCTGACGAGCGCTCCGTCCATAAATTCGAGCGGCGATACCATCGTCGGCACCATCTTCTTCGTGTCGCGCCCGTAGAAGTACGTGTCGTGCAACAGGCCCTGGGACATGCAGTTGCAGACGTAGGCGACTTTGGGCAGGTCCGGATACTGCGCATAGCGCTCTCCGATGACCGGCCAGTCGTACACGGTCTTTTCGTACTCTTCGCACGTTAACCCGATTTCTCCGATGTGCGCCGCCGCTTTGACGCCGGCGATCCGGACGACTTCCTCGTGCTCGTGCGGGTTGATGTCGTCGTGCTTATCGATGATCATCACGATGTTGATGTACTGCGAAAAAATCGTATAGTCCGCACCGGGGCCGCTCATGTCGATGAGGCCTTCCTGAAATCCCACGATGGGACCGGTCGTCGTAACGACGCAGCCTTTGAGCGCCACGGTGATGCCGCGGCCGCCCGCGGTCATCGATTCGTCGAGCACGCCCGGGAACGAGCTGCCGCCTTCCAGCTTGGCTCTCGGTTCGATGACGTCCTTGACGGGAAGAATCCGGACGGATTCGCCCGGCCTTGCCAGGTCGAACGATACGGAACGGATCCGGTGATCCTCCAGTATCAGCGACTCCAGCTCTTTTGTGTCAATAAAAAGGACGCCGTCCGTCAGGCGGTTCTCTCCGCCCAGGACCACATCCCTGATATGAACTTTCCTCAATTCCAGACTCATATTTTCCCTCCTCGCCGCATATAAATCCCTGCCGGCTTCCGCATGAGATTATATCACAGGATGAGGAGAAAACAAACTGTCGTCAGCCCAGATTTCGGGCGATTAAGCGGGCCAATGTTTCCGCCATCATTTCGATTTCGTCCAGCTTTTCTCCTTCGATCATCACGCGCACGAGCGGCTCGGTGCCCGACGGGCGGATGAGGATGCGGCCGTTTCGGCCCAGCTTTTGCTCCGCTTCGACGATGGCACGGGCGACTTCGCGGTCTTTATCGAGGTATTTTTTATTTTCGTTGCGCACCTTAACATTTTTAAGCACCTGCGGATACAGCACCACATCGTCGGCCATGGCCGACAGCGGGCGCCCGTCCATCCGGCACGCCTGCAGGAGCTGCAGCGCGGAGAGGATGCCGTCGCCGGTCGTCGTATGCTTGCGGAATATGATGTGCCCGGACTGCTCGCCTCCGATCACGCAACCGGTGTCGAGCATGCGCTCGAGCACGTAGCGGTCGCCCACCTGCGTGATGTCCGCCTGGAGCCCCAGCGATTCGATGGCCCGATGAAATCCGAGATTGCTCATGACGGTCGTCGTAACCAGATCGAACGGCAGTTCCCCGCGGTCCTTGAGCATTTTGGCGCAGATGTACATGATGCGGTCGCCGTCGACGATGCGACCGAGTTCGTCCACAGCGATGAGGCGGTCGGCGTCGCCGTCGAAGGCCAGCCCCAGAGCGGCGCCCTCCCTTCGCACGGCTTCCTGCAGATCGCCCGGATGCGTCGATCCGCAGTTTTTGTTGATATTGACGCCGTCCGGTTCGTTGTGGATGACGCGCAGGCGCATACCTAAATCCGTCAGCACTCTTTCGGCGATGCGGCTTGCCGCGCCGTTCGCGCAGTCGATGACGACGCTCATGCCGCTGAGGTCGGCGTCGACCGTGCTTTTGAGAAAGTCGGCGTACAGCCCTTCGGCATCTTCCTTCGGCTGCAGCACCCGCCCGAGGCGGTCACCGGTGATGTGGCTGGATATGTCCAGGTCGCGGGCGATGATGTCTTCGATCTCTTCTTCCAGATTGTCGTCCAGCTTGTATCCGTCGCCGTTGAAGAGCTTGATGCCGTTGTGCTCAAACGAATTATGCGATGCCGAAATCACGACGCCCGCATCCGCCCCGAACTGCCGCACGAGATAGGCTACCGCCGGTGTCGGCAGCACGCCCGCCTTGATGACGTTTCCGCCCATGGACAGGATGCCGGCGCTCAGTGCGTCTTCCAGCATGTCGCCGGATATTCTCGTATCCTTTCCGATCAGGACGACCGGGCGGTTTTCATTCTTTTTTAATATGTGGGCACCGGCTTTGCCGAGCTTGTGGGCGAGGCTTGCCGTCAATTCCTGATTTGCAATGCCACGTACGCCGTCGGTTCCGAACAATCGGCTCATAATTTCCCCTTTTCGATATCGATGTCTGACTGTATGCGCGAGGATTACTCCTGCGGTTCCGGTTGATTGTTCGCCATGGACACGCGGATGCGCGCTGTGACGGGCGCGATGCTGACCGCGACGTGCTGTTGAACATACCGGGTCGTCAAAACCGCTTCCTGGCTGTTCTGCGACACGTTGGCCGCGTTGACCGCCGGCTGGAGATCGCGGGCCTGCAGCACGCCGATCACCGCTTCCTCGCCCCGGGCCGTAACTGCGACTTCCCGGGTCAGCACCTGCACGCGGTATCCGCCCGGCACGTTGTACACCCACACATCGTCCGGACCGTACGTAAACGTGACTTCGGCCATCGTTATAAGTGTAAACTGCGCCGTCAGATCCAGGCTGTCGTTGGCCGCTTCGATGCCGGCCGGCAGAATCGGCTCGATCGGGAGCGAAACGCTCGCGTCGATCCCCTCGATGTTGAGCGGCCTGGCCACGATCGCCTCCACGCCCGACAGCGCCTGCTGCGGGCCTTTTATGGTGATGGAGTCGGGAATGATCCGCTCCGAAATCTCTGCGTTCGCCGCCGGCTCGCCCTCCACGGGCACTTCGAGCGGCACGGTTTTCGTCTGGTACAAAGCCGCCGCAAGCTCCACATACGCATGCGACAGGCGCACGTGCTCGACCGGCTCGCCCGCGGCGTCCACGGCTTCAGCCGACAGGAGCTGCGCCGTCGCCGTCTCCGTCAGGGAGGACTGAGACACGCTGACCCGGACCGACTGCACCTGATCCACGATGGACTTGGCGCCCGAGACGGTGACTTCCGACGGAGTCAGCGTCACGCCCCCGATCTCGCTGCCGTTGGGTGTATCCGTCACGAAAAGCACCACCGGCTTTCGGACGTTTACCAGTTCGTCGATCAGAACGGGGATCCGGTTGGGGCGCACTTCGATGACGGTGATTTTTTCCGGCACGCTGACGGATATCACGAGATAATTCTGACCTTTGCCCAGGCCGAACAGATCGGCCGTCGCCGTCACCTGATCGCTCTGCAGGGAAAGGATGTCGGAGCGCACGCCCTCGACGTACACGTCGACCGTATAGCGGTCGGATCCCGCGATGGCCAGGCTGCTCGTCACCAGCACTTCCTGGTTCAAGAGCTGCACAGGCACGCCCGCGACCGTTGTCTTCGACTGGGGATTGAGGCTGAGGACGTACACCCACAGCACCAGCGCGATCGCCACCGATATCAGTTTGTCCAGCCAGGAATTCCTACCCATTGCGCCCCCCTCTGAACAGCTGCCCGATCCAGTCCCTTCCGGGTCTCTTCCGGTCCAGACGGCTCATGTAGTGGTTCAACAGCATCTTGTCGACCGTCTTGAGATCCAGGAAGCGCGACAGGCGGCCGTCCACGGCCATGGAGATGATGCCGGTCTCTTCGGAGACGATGAGCACGACGGCGTCGGACACCTCGGTGATGCCCACGCCCGCCCGGTGCCGGGTTCCAAGATCCTTGCTCAGGTTGTTGTTTTCCGACAGGGGAAGCACGCAGCCGGCTGCGTAGATGCGGTCGTCCCGCAGGATGACCGCTCCGTCGTGGAGGGGCGATCCCTTGTAGAACAGGTTCTCGATGAGCGATTCGGACAGCGCGGAGTTCATGATGATGCCGGTTTCTGCGATGTCCGACAGCGCCGTCTCCCGCTCGATGACGATCAGCGCGCCGGTACGGGTGGCCGCGAAGTACTCGACCGCCCGCACCAGCGTATCCGATGTTTCCTTCATGCGCTCTTTATCCATGGAAAACTGCTTGGAGCCGAACTTGCCCCGCCCCAGGTATTCCAGTCCCCGCCGAAGCTCGGGCTGAAAGACGACGACGAGCGCAATGATGCCGACGTCCAGCACTTTTGTGAGAATCCAGTTGACCGTATAGAAATCGAACGTATCCGATATAAACGAAGCGATGATGAGGATCAGCAGGCCTTTGGCCAGCTGTTCGGCGCGCGACATCCGGATAAATCCCAGCAGTTTGTACACAGCAAAAGAAATGATGATGACATCGATCATATCGCTGAATCCAACGCCTGTCAGTATTCCGGCCATGTACGTGTTCATACGCCCTCCCCGATCGTACGCGCTTTACTTTTCGGTGATCAAAAGACCGTACGTACCGTCTTTTCTTCTGTACACGACGTTGACGCCGTCGGCATCCTCATTGAGGAACACGAAAAAGCTGTGCTCGAGAAGCTCCATCTGCATGATCGCTTCCTCCGTGCTCATCGGCTGGATGGCAAAGCGCTTCGTCCGCGCGACCTTAAACTCTTCGTGTCTTTCCTGCGCATCCGGTACGTGCGCGAACAGGATCTCCTTCTGGTCTTTGTGGCGCTTGACCATTTTCGTCTTGAAGCGCGACATCTGGCTCGAAAGACGGTCGACCACTTTGTCCAGGCAATAATAGATATCGATGTTGACTTCTTCGGCCCGGAAGATCATGCCGCCGGCGTTGATGGTCGCTTCCAGCTTTTGCAGACTTCCTTTTTCGTTGCTGAGCATCACATAGGCCACGATTTCCCGGGAGAAATATTTGTCCAGTCTTTGAAATTTCTGGTCGATCCTCTCCTTGAGTTGATCGCTTGCATTGAAGTTTCTTGTCGTGATGTTAACATTCATTGTCGGACCTCCTTCTTGGTTTTCGTGTTATTGATGATATACGACGCGCAGCTCCCTTTTCCTCTATCGCAATTTGTAGCATTTTGCTTTTGCGATCGATCGAAGGCGCGCATTGCCCGGCTGACCCGGTCTTTGCCCCCACACTCGCCTTTGCCGGAGTTTCTCCGAGGACTTACATCTAAGCTATGCCATGATCACTGCCCGTTTTCGGAACAGCTTACGTGGGTCCTTTTGCCCATAGCTGGCATGGACTTTCAACCGCAGACCCGGGCAAGGCCCGCCTTCGAAATGAGACGCATGTATATCATTATGTATCTTCCACTGTTTTATAACCCGCGCTCGCTGCAAAGCACAGGAGCGCCACCTGCTTTGCGCCTGCGCTTTTCAGGGCGCGGGCGCAGGCGTCCGCCGTGCTGCCGGTCGTGCACACATCGTCGACGAGGATGATGCGTTTTCCCGAGACGTCCGCCTGGCGTTCGGCAGGCACCTCGAACGCACCGGCCAGCATCTGCCTGCGCGTCCGGCTGTCGGCCAGGCGCAGCGATGCGGTTGGCCGCGGTTTGACGAGCAGCCCGGGATCGAACGGCAGCTGTGCGCCGTCTGCGGCGTATTCGGCCAGCAGCGCGGCCTGGTTGAAGCCGCGCAACCGGTGCTTCTCCCGGTGGAGCGGCACAGCGGTTACGACGTCGAACGTCGCCGGCTCCATGCGCACGCGCTCGGCCATCAGCGCCCCTACGTTCCGCGCGATGTATGTCTTTCCGTGCAGCTTGAGCCCGTGGACCATGCCCCTGACGGGCGCGCCGTAGCGCGCGACGGGCCACACGTCGTCAAACGCGAACTCGTCCATGTACGACCGGAACGGATTCTCCACCGCCCAGGGAATGGCGCTTGCGCATTCGTCGCACAGACCGTGTACTCTGGAGGCGTCGATCGTATCCCGGCACCGCATGCAGTAGATGTTCTCGGGATAGATCAATCCGAGAACAGCGGCGGCGCGGCCGGTCTCATGCCATTTCATCGGTCAGATCCCACAGCCTCCGCAGGCGCACGCCGAGTCCGGACTGGCGCTCCGCGATCACATCATTATCCACCATCGCCCGGCACGCGTTCCACAGGCCGACGAGAATTACCGCCTGCTTCGCCCGGGTGACAGCCGTGTACAGCAGGTTGCGGGTCGCAAGCATGGGCGGGAAGCGGGTCATGGGCATGATGACGACCGGAAACTCCGATCCCTGGCTCTTGTGGACCGTCATGGCAAACGCAGTCTCCAGCTCGTCGAGCTGCGAAAACTCGTACTGCACGAGCCGCTCTTCTTCGAACAGCACGCCGATCCGGCCCGCATCGTTGTCGACGCTCTGCACGATGCCGATGTCTCCGTTGAACACCCCTTCTCCTTCGGACAGATCTTTGATGCTGCGCCATGTAATACGGTAGTCGTTTTTATTCTGCATCACCTTGTCGCCTGTCCGGAATATGCGTTCGCCCAGCGTCTTTTCGGACTTTCCGTACTCGGGCGGATTGAGGATCGCCTGCAGCTCCAGGTTGAGACTGGTGCTCCCCAGCAGCCCTTTTCGCATCGGAGTCAGCACCTGAATGTCCGACAGCGCATCGCAGTCTTCGTAATAGTTCGGCAGGCGCCGCGTGCACAGATCCTTTATCGTTTCTAAGATGTCACCCTCGCGACTCCGCTCCAGAAAGAAAAAGTCCTTGCCCTGCTCGTTGTACGAAGGGTATTCGCCCCGGTTGATCAGGTGCGCGTTGACGACGATGAGGCTTTCCTGCGCCTGTCTGAAAATCTCAGTGAGACGGACCGAGTGAACCGTGTCGCTTTCCAGGATATCCTTGAGCACGTTGCCTGCGCCGACGGACTGCAGCTGGTCGGCGTCGCCCACCAGGATGAGGCGCGTGCCCGGCGGCACGGCGTTGACCATACCCTCCATCAGCAGGATGTCGACCATGGACATCTCGTCGATGATGACGCAGTCGAACTCCAGCGGGTTTTCCTCCGTGCGCCCGAACCGCATGTGATCCTCGTTCTCGGAATAATAGTATTCCAGCAGGCGGTGGATCGTGGACGCGTCGTAGCCGGTCAGCTGGCTCATCCGCTTCGCAGCCCGGCCGGTCGGCGCCGCCAGCGCGGTCTGCACGCCGCTTTCGGCGAGGATGTACATGATGGTGTCGATGATCGTCGTCTTGCCGGTTCCGGGGCCGCCCGTGATGACGCACACGCCGTTTTCCAGCGATGCGATGACAGCCTGCTTCTGTTTCGCGGTCAGCTCCATGCCCCGGTCGAGTTCCACTCTGCGGATCATGTTCTCCACGTTGCCGCTCAAGTGCGACAGCTCCGCCTGCGCGAGCCGCAGCAGTTTGCCGGCGACGCGCTGCTCCGCCCGGTAATAGCGGTCCAGATACAGTATGTCCGCACCTTCCAGCGCGTCGGCGTACACATCGCCTTCGACGATCAGGTCGTACAGCGCATCGTCGACCTGCCCGCTTGCGACGTCCAGAAGCTCGCCTGTCTGCTCGCAGAACGCTTTTCGAAACACGTAGGTGTGGCCGCTGTTCGAGGCCTGCCCGAGGTTGTACAGGATGCCGCTTCGGATGCGCTTCGGATCGTCGGCTTCCACGCCCATGCTCCGGGCGATCCGGTCTGCTTTTTGAAACCCGATGCCGAACACATCCTCGATGAGCCGGTAGGGGTTTTCTCGCACGAGAGCGGGCGCATCGCTTCCGTAGACCTGATACAGCTTCATGGCGGTCAGCGAAGTGATGTCGAACTCCCGCAGCTCGATCATCGTCTCGGCCAGCTCGCGCTGTTCCTGATAGCTCTCGCTGATCGCCGCCGCTTTGACCGCGCCGATGCCCGGCACCTCCGTGAGGCGGTCCGGACGGAACTTAAGCACGTCCAGGGTGTCCGGTCCGAATTTCTTGACGATAGCGCGCGCCGTCACCGGTCCGACACCGCGCAGCATGCCGGAAGACAAAAATGCCACGAGCCCGGCTTCGGTATCCGGTTCTTTTTCCTCATACGATGTAAAGGCGAACTGTTCGCCGTACTTCGGGTGAGTCTTCCAGCGGCCCCACAGCGTGTAGCGCCGCCCTTTCTCCGCATACGGCAGATGCCCTACCGCATAAAACTGCTCGTTTTCCGCTTCGAAGACGGCGATGCAGAAGTAATTGTCCCGGTTGTAAAAGATCCGCTCCGCGAGGAGGCCGGTTTTTTCTTCATTCATGTATGCGCTCATCTTCTTTAGCAAACGTCGGGGCAAACGTCGGTTTATAGAGGAAGCGTCCGTCGAGCGTCCGGACCCTCGGCGTAAACTCGCCGGGCAGCGTGCCCGCCAGCGCATCTTCGAAGTCGTACATCTTCGCGTCGAGCATGTCGAGATAGTGCAGTATCTCCGCTTCCGGGAACATCGGCCGCCTCGGGCTTCCGAACTCCGGTTCGTAGTGATGAGCCAGAATCATATGCTCCAGCATCAATGCCTTTTCTTCGGGCATGCCGGCTTCCCGGGCCATGCGGTCCACCGCCTTAACACCCTGCACCAGGTGACCGAGCAGCTGGCCTTCCGTCGTATATCCGGGCGATATGCCCCACTCGTTGGACAGGATCTCGTTCAGCTTCTCCATGTCGTGGAGGATGACGCCGCACACGACCCAGTCGCGGTCGAGAAACTCGTAGATTTCGCACATTTTTTCGCCGGCCATGAGCATGCGTTTAATATGGTACAGCAACCCCGCAAGCTCTGCGTGGTGATTGCGCATCGCCGCCGGATAATACAGCAGCTTTTCTTTGTTGTCGTCGAGGAAGCGGAGCGTCAGCCCCCGCAGGTCCGGATCGGTGACGCTTTCGGCGCGCCCGTACACGTAGTCGAACATCTCCTCCGGCGGTTCGGGCGCGGTTTTGATGTAGTCCGATACGTCGAGCTGATCTTCTTTGACCGCTTTGCGGATCCGCAGGATCCGGAGCTGCAGCAGCCCGTTCCACTCGGTGACCTCGGCCTTGACACGCACGAGATCGCCGTCTCTGATGGCGTCCAGCGCGATGGCTTCGTCGTCCGTGACGTCCCATTTTTTTCCGTTGATCTCGCCTGTGGCGTCGCCCAGGGATACATCGAGGTACATTTTTCGATTGGATCCGGTGCGGATCGATATGCTTTTGACGAGAAAGAAATCCGTAAAGCTCAGATCCGGCGTCAGCGTATTGATGTAGTGTTCCTTGTGCATGCGTTCCTCCCGGTGGAGTTTGTGTTGTAATTTCTCCTGGTTTTAGTATACCCTATTTCCTTTTTCTTTGCATAGGCATTGTTTTGCGCTATAATCTACATGGAGGTGGGATCATGGAAACCATGGGCTTTATCCGGCTTGCCGCCGCGCAGCCGCGCGTCGTTGTGGCAGATCCTGTGAGCAATGCGAAAGAGATGGTCCGGCTGGCGCGTTCGGCCGAGGCCGCCGGGGCTGCGGTCGTGTCGTTCCCCGAGCTTTCTCTGTGCGGTTACACGTGCGGGGATCTTTTCTTTTCCGAACAGCTGAGAAGTGCGAGCCTCGAGGCGCTCGATCTTCTCGTTGCGCAGACCCGCGATCTTCGCTGTGCGCTTGTCGCCGGGCTGCCGCTGCGCGTCGGGAACAAGCTGTACAACTGCGCGGCCGTCTTGCAGGGCGGGCGCGTGACTGGCATCGTCCCGAAGATGACGATCCCCGGAGCGGGCAACGTCGACGAGAGCCGGTGGTTTTCTCCCGGCAGCGCTCTTGCCGGCCGCGTGGAATCGGTCCGGATTGCGGGGAAGGATGTGCCGTTCGGATCCCTGCTCTTTTCCGATGAGGCCGGCGGCTTCTCGTTCGGAGTCGAAATCGGACGAGAAGGCCTGATGCCGGTCGCTCCGGGCGCGCGCTCCGTGCTCGCCGGGGCGGATGCGGTGTTCAACCCGGCGGCGTTCATCCACGAAGCGGGGCAGTCGGCGGTGCGCGGAGACAGCGTCCGTGAATTGAGTTCGCGATGCATGTGCGCCTACGTCCGCGCGTGCGCCGGCCCGACCGAATCGACGGCGGAAGCCGTGTACGCCGGCCACTCGATCATCGCAAGCGCAGGCGATGTGCTGCAGGAAACGGTAGCGCTCGAGCGGGAATCCGTCTCGATCCTGGCCGATGTAGACGTGCAGTATCTGCGCGCGCAGCGGCTCCGGGAGCCTGGATTCGGTCCGGGCTGCGATTCCGGCCTGGCCCCGTCTTCCGAAGCGGGTGACGCCTGCAAAGCGCATCCAATGCGGACGGTGATGCTTTCCGGTCTGCGGTTGCTGACAGAGAAGGACCGCCTGCTCGTGCCGCCTTCATGCGCACCTTATATACCTGCAGACTCCGAAGAGGCGGACGAGCTGTGCCTGGATATCTTCGACATCCAGTCCACAGCGCTGGCCGAGCGGCTCGTGCGGGCGCATGCGCGCACCGCCGTGATCGGCGTATCAGGCGGATCGGACTCGACGCTGGCGCTGCTCGTCGCTGCGAGAGCCATGCACCTCAACGGCAAACCGGCCTCCGATATCCTGGCCGTCTCCATGCCCGGCTTCGGCACGACGGCGCGCACGAAGGAAAACGCCGGGCGACTCATCGCGCAGCTGGGCTGCAACGCCCGCGAAATCCCCATCTGCGATGCCGTGATGCAGCACTTTAAGGATATCGGACACGATCCGTCGGTCGCGGATGTCACCTACGAAAACTCGCAGGCCCGGGAGCGCACGCAGATCCTGATGGACCTCGCCAACCAGACCGGAGGCTTTGTCGTCGGGACGGGTGACCTGTCGGAAATGGCGCTCGGCTGGTGCACGTTCAACGGCGATCACATGTCCATGTACAGCGTCAACGCCGGCCTGCCCAAGGGGCTCGTGCGCCGCGTTATCGGCGCTGTCGCCGGCGCGCTCAGTCGAAGCGGGATGCCCGGTGAACCTTCCGCCCCGACGCAGGATGCCCTGTTCCACGTCGAAGGTGATGCGGTTGACCTTCAAGAGACGCTGCAGTCGATCCTGGGCACGCCCATATCGCCGGAGCTTCTGCCCACGGACAGCGAGGGCAACCTCGCCCAGCAGACGGAGGATGTCGTCGGACCGTACGAGCTTCACGACTTCTTCCTGTATCACGCTGTGGAGCGCCAGGCGGCGCCCGCGCGCGTGCTCTGGCTCGCCGAACAGGCGTTTGCCGGCGCGTACAGCGCTGAGGAAATCCGCACGTGGCTCGCCGTGTTTATCCGCCGCTTCTTCTCCCAGCAGTTTAAGCGCAACTCCATGCCCGACGGCCCGAAGCTGATTGCGCTGTCGCTGTCACCCAACGGCGGCTGGCGCATGCCGTCCGACGCCGTCTCCGACGCGTGGCTCGGCTGGCTGAAGTGAAAATCTCTTTCGTTGTTGTGACCGACTGCCTCCGCTGAGCGATAACCGTGCCCGCCTCTGAGCGAAATCGATGGAGCAAAAGCAGCTGAATTATATCACATTTTACAAATAATGTAAATATCCCCCACCGCAGCGACGGCGAGGGATATTTTCTTTTCCATAGCACTGCGATTGCGCCATTGCTCTTTTATAGCACTGCAGCACCGCGATTGCGCCATTGCTCTTCTATGGCACCACGATAGCACTGCGATCGTTCCGCTACTCTTTCCAGCCCAGCAGCCCCTGCTTCACCATCTCCAGGCCGCTTCGCGCGCTGATCTCCTTGCCCGGCTTCCCGTTGGGGAAGTAGACAGACACGACGGCATACGCCTTGACTTTCCCCGTGTTCATCACGGCGTCGATGGCGCGCTTCACCTCGTCCATGTCCGGCCCGTTGAACTCGATCGTATGGTGATCCGGCACATAGGTGCCGTCCAGGATGTCGGCGTCGATGTGGAGGTACAGGATGTCCACCTGGTCGGCGATGCGGTTGACCGCCCGTGCGAACTGCTCCGTGTCCTTAAACTGTTCGGTGTTCAGGTACGAGACTTTTGAACGCTCGAGCATCTCGACCTCCGGCGGGTCCAGGCTGCGCCCGTCAGCGTGCAGGCAGTCCTCCTGCAGAAACGACGGAACGAGGCCGACCGCTTCCTGCCATTCGGGCAGGCTGTTGCCCCAGCACACGCCGAACGGCATACCGCCGATCATGCCCGAGACCGACGTTTCCGGCGTGTTGAGGTCTCCGTGCGCATCGAGCCACACGAGGCCGATCCGCTTGTCGGGGAACGCCTGACGCAGACCTCCGGCCATCGCGACAGCCGGCCCGCAGTTGCCGCCGGTCATCAGCACGACATCGCCGCGGCGGAACGCTTCGGCCGCATGGCCTGCAATCACTTTCCCGAGCGCCATCTGGGACTCGAACGTGTCCTTGTCGGACGGATAATTTTCGTGATCGTAGCTGACGGTGATCACCTCGTAGGGCAAGCCGGCAGTTTCGTACAGATTATCTCTGTGATACAGATCCAGCTCTCTGGGCCCCGGCGCATACACGGTCGCGTTGTAGGGAACTTCCAAAACGGTCATTTTTTTCATGGCCTTGCCTGCTCCTTTCGTGTGACAATACTGTGTTTTATTATATCACACGGAAGGTTTGTCTGCATCGGGTTTGTCCGTACCGGGTTTGTCCGGTGCATCTTCACCATCGTCGGACCGGTTGCCGCCTTCAGACTGATTTCCGCCGTCAGGACTGCTCGCCGTCGTCGGACCGGCTGACGTCTTTGCGCTTTCTTCTGATCGACGGCAGCGGCGGCAGCAGGGATTTCCCTTCCATCTTCCGCTTGCGGCGCCACTTGCACAGACCGAACAGCACGGCGGCCAGCACCGCGAGCGTCAGCAGATTGTAAGCGGTCCAGAGGACGACACCCTGCAGAGAGTCAGCGAAATTAGCGAGGCCGTCGCGCAGGCTGCGCCAGAGAGCCGGGAAGAACCCCTCGGCCTCCGACACGCCGCCGGTCAGCCGGGCGACCTGCTCGAGCGAGATGTGCACCGTCGAAAACCCGACGAGGCTGTCGTAGCGGTTGAGCGTCGAGGTGTACCAGTCGATGTCGTACTGCGTGCCGGCGATCGAATTCTCGAGCTCGATGATATCGCTCATCACGTTGGCGCGCTCGAGCAGCGCAGTGAGCCGCTCAAGCTTCGTGCGCAGCGTGTTCAGCCGCGTCTCCACATCGAAGTATTCCATGCCGATGTCTTCGACGGAACGGTCGACGCTCACGACGTGGCAGACGTCGCCCACCGACGAGAGCAGTTCCTCGAACTTCGCCGCCGGCACGCGGACCGTGTAGCTGCCCGTCATGCGCGAGCCGTCGGAATAGTATCCGCCCCGGTCGACGTACGAATACTCAAAATATCCGCCGAGCCGGTCCACAAGCTCCGTCAGCCCGGCCTCCGCCTTCGCGTAGTCGATCGTCTGAAGCCGCAGGTTGGCGGTGTAGACGAGCTTTACATTTTCTGCGTGACCCCGCTGTTTCGCTCCCTCGGGTGACAGATTCGGCGACGTGCTTTCGCTCTGCGCGATGCCGCCGCCGGTGTCCGCGATGCTGTCGGATATCGCGTAGAACACCTCTGCTTCGTCCGCGGACTTGCCGCTCATCGGCGATCCGCCGCAGCCGGCAAGCAGCGCAAGCGCAAGCACGGCTGCGATCAGGAGCATCGCGGTGAGTTTTTTATTTTTGTGATTCGCAATCATTTTCATTCCTCCTGCCGTTCGGCGTCGAATGCGTCTGTTGTGCGTTTACTCTTTAGACGCAGGAATGGCAGGGCGGTTCCCCGGCGAGCCGGCATTGCGATATAGACGTTTGGCTTGCCGACAGTGTGCAGTGAGCAAAATTTTGAGCTATTCTAATTATCTCTCTTGGATTTGGATTTTTAGAGCAAAATTTTGTGTTATTTTAAATTATCCACCGAATACATAGAATAAGTCCGGATTTTGCACATTCCAGATTGCGAAAGTTAGATTTTTTTGAATAAGTCCAAATTTTGCACTTCTGCTACGCGATCCGATAAGAATCATGCCGATTGCACAGTGGAATCCGCGCTCGATAGGATTCGTCGCCTGTTGCGAGGAGGCCTGCGCTAACCGATGGTCGAGCCTCCGTCCACCACGAGGTTGGAACCGTTGATGAACGATGCCTTTTCCGATGTCAGGAAGTAGACGCCGTCCGCAATCTCCTCCGGGGCACCGGCGCGGCCCATGGGACTCGTGTTGTAGTACACCGACGGATCGCCGTCACCCATCTTGGCGTAGTTCTCTAAAATCTGAGCCATCATCTTCGTGTCGACCCAGCCCGGCGAGATGCAGTTGACCCGCACGCCGGTATCGGGGTTTTCGGCGGCGACGTTTTTCGTCAGGCCGATCGTGGCCCACTTCGAGGACCCGTAGGCGCTCTCCAGATCGTAGCCGCGAATGCCCGAAGACGACCCCGTGTTGACGATCGCTCCCTTTTTCTGAGCCTTCATAATCGGAAGCGCGTACTTCATCGTGAGGAATGTCCCGTATACGTTCGTTTCGTAGCAGGCTCTAAAATCTTTGTACGAATAGTCCTCGGCCAGCACCGACGGACCGCTGATCCCGGCCGTGTTCACGAGCACATCGATGCGGCCAAAACTCTCCATCGCCTGCTCGACGCTGCGGATGACGTATGCTTCGTCGCTGATCTCTCCGGAGCAGACGATACACCGGTCTTCGCCGAGCTTCAGCTCTGAACGCAACGTCTCGAGCCGCTTTTTGTTGCGACCGAGAAGCACCAGCTTCGCCTCATCCTGCGCATAGCGCTCGGCGCACGCTTTTCCGATCCCGCCCGTCGCGCCGGTAATCATCACAACCTGATCCTTAAATTCCATGTCTTCTCCTTTGCTGTATAATGTAAATGTTTCCTGTACACGGACCACCGCACCCGGGTGGCAGCTCCGTGTCAGACTATTTTTTGTCCGCTGTCAAACGCCGGATGCCCCGCCTACAGACTGACGACTTCGTAGCCGTCTTCGACAAACCGCTTCATCCCTGCGTGCGAGTTCATGTCACCCAGCATCGTCAGACCCGAGGCGAGGTTTTCGTCGTATACCTTCATCATCTTCGAACACGCCAGGCAGACCCCCTCGATGAGCCCCGCCTCTTTCGCCTTTTTGTACAGCGGGTTTCCTTCGGCTTCGAACGGCCCCACCAGCTTGACGGACGGGCCTTCGAATATGATCTTCACCTCGTGCCCTGCATCTGTCAGATCCAGCGCATTGAGCAGGATGTGCAGGAAGCACATCTTCTCTCCGGTCATGCCGTAAAACAATACCTTCTTCATTGCATCCTCCTTTATATATCCTTGTCTGCGTGCGATCGCCTCTTGCGTCTGCCGCAGGGTGCTTCTATTTATACCGTTGCACATCGTCAATTGTGCACTCTCTTCGCATATCATCGTCTGCGCATCTTCAGTTACGAGCTGTCGTCTATTCTGTTACGTCGATTAGCGCAAGCGGTACGGCCTTCATCAAATCCTCCGGCCGGATCTCAATCTGGTAGCCGATTTTTCCGGCGCTGATGACGATCGTTTCCCGGCTCCTCGCGCTTTCGTCCAGAAAGGTGATGAATGTCTTTTTCATCCCGATCGGCGAGCAGCCGCCGTGCACGTAGCCGGTCAGCGGCAGCAGATCCTTTGCGCGGATCATCGCAACGGACTTCTCCTTCGCGGCCTCAGCGGCTTTTCGCAGGTCGAGCTCGCGGTCGGAGGGAATGATAAACACGTAGTGCGCACCGGATTTTCCCTGCGTGACGAGCGTCTTAAACACTTTCGCCGCATCGAATCCGAGCGCATCGGCCACTTCCGTTCCGCTGATGGCATCCGTGCCCGCATAGCTGTGCGGTTCGTAATCGATGTGCGCCCGATCGAGCGCCCGCATGGCATTCGTCTTTTGCATGTTCAACCTCCGCGGTCAACAGCCGCATCGTTCGGCAGATGGTCGGCAGCGTCACGCCATCCACAAGCGCAGTCTCCCTCCCTCGCCCACAGGCGGAGCCTGCCTCCCTCGCATGACATTATACTACACATTCGCACAAACTTCGGGACGCATTCCGGAAA
>Ga0265293_10006300_pt1 | contig 19116 bp, 17 predicted proteins | sample Munlanlewell138R_FD_192505 | JGI IMG/M metagenome (GOLD analysis project Ga0265293, IMG submission 192505) | Leachate microbial communities from a municipal landfill in Southern Ontario, Canada - Leachate well 138R | ecosystem: Engineered > Solid waste > Landfill > Unclassified | place: Canada... | reverse complement strand
ATCTTTGTATACTTCCCGTAAGGATAGGCAAAAACTGTAGGCCTATATCCTATATATTTATCAAATCTTTCATTCATTATTTCTATATCCTCGCAAAGCCTTTCCCGATATTCTTCATCACTTTCATCCGGAAAAGGCTCCATAGCAAATAAACCGTCGTCTGTCTCATAGTGCAAATCGTATGTATGAGACTGTATATCCATAAAACCGGATCTGGCAAGAGCTCCCGCTTCTTCCCAAGATAGCTTGTGAGACATTTCTTCATCAAAAGTATAGGCAAGAATAAATATAGTTGCCTTCATATCGTATTCTTTGAGCAAAGGATATCCATAGATATAATTATCTTTATAACCATCATCAAAGGTTATGACAACAGGCTTTTTAGGCAATGGCTTATCCATATCTCTGGCAAAAATAGTTGTATAATCATTGTCCCTTAGATATTTTAAATCTTCTTCAAACTTTTTCTTTGTTACATATAAGGAGTTGCTGTTAGCCAAATCTTCATCTTCAGTGATGCAATGATACATTAAAACAGGTACCCTTTTGCCTATAGCCCTGTTTACAATGCCTTCCCCGAAAATGACACCGACGAGCAAAACTATAATTATTGGTACGAATATTACTATATATTTATTGCGTTTTTTCATCTGTTTACAGCTTCTTTCATGGTTTTTATATATCAGCATTATATATTTCTTTGGTGCCAAAGTCAATAAGGAGGGCGTTTAGGATTCCTTGCGGGTCAAGATTCCTCACTATATTCGGAATGACAGTATATAAAGAAGTCGGAGATGATAATTTCAAGGTTATATATTTGATTAAGATTGCGTTGTGGAAATGCTTAGAATCTGTTAGCGCAGTGGAGGATTAGTTGCGTCAACTGTCTGAGCGAAGCGAGTTTTGGCGCAACCCGGAGCAAGCTTACAGATTGTTAGCCTTGAAACTCAGCAATCGAATCAAATGATATATGCTTTGATGTCTTATAGCTGTTGTATAATATATACATGACATTAATATAAGTTTTACTGCAAAAGCCGAGTACAAAAAGAATTTCATAGATAGGCAATGTAAAACTCAATGATGTGCTATAAGCAACAGATATGCCACATTATCCGTTACCTATTAAGTATAAACACTCCGGCAACAATAGTCACCATTCCAATTACCTTATTGGCAGTTAATTGTTCATTAAATAATATAGGGGATAAAACACCAATTATAACATAGCTAAGGCTTACCATAGGATAAGCCTGACTAAGCTCTGCTTTGGTTAAAACCTTTACCCAAAGCATAAAGCTAAGTCCAAAAAGTATAAGTCCGATAACAATTACCGGTGACTTGAGTATAACCCAAATGCTACGGAAAAAGGTATTTAAGGAAAAATCAAATTCTCCTAAAATATTTGCGCCGACTTTTAGTAATATTTGACCTGCCGCTCCCATAAATACAGATAATAAAATTAACGTCATCTGGTCCATTGTCTTTTCCCTCTGTTTCTTAACGTATTATATTTCATCCCGAGTTTCATATATCCTTTTATGGTTCTAAAGGCTTTCATCTTGCTGGGCGTTTCCTTGAGATTATATTGCAAGACTAGCGGATACTCACCTATCCTGGCATTAAGTATGCCTGCTTTTACTATTAGCTCTATCATGCATTCAAAACCATCAGCTTCTATTAGCCGTTCTTTATAATAGTCTTTCATCTTGTTTAAAAATCCAACTCTATAAGCCCTATACCCGCAAGAAAAGTCTTTCACTCCTTTAGTATTAAACATGGCTTTTGCAAAAATCCTGGCACCTCTGCTAAAGATTTTTCTATCAAAAGAAAGCCCTATTTCATTGCCGCCCTTTTGAAATCTTGATGCTATAACTATGTCTAAGTCCTCTCTTATTAGCTTATCCACCATTGCCGGTATTATCCCGGGGTTATGAGTATTGTCCGCATCTAGAACGACTAAAACATCATTTTCCCCACAATTGGAAGTGGCATAATCTATAATAGTAGTCATTCCTTTTGCCAAGCCCATGTTATGAGGGTGATTTCTATAATTAATATATCTGTATTCTTTTGAATATCGCTTTAAATAATTCTCCGTATCGTCGCTACTTCCGTCATTTACCGCCAGGATTTCTGCAGGAATTTTGTTTTCCCTTATCATCCTATTTGTTCTATCAAGTAGATTAGCAATGGCACTGCTTTCATTATAAGTTGGTAATCCTATTAAAATTTTTCTCATAAATTCATCTGCTTTCATTGATGGTTATCAGTACAAAAACCCAGACAACTATTTATATAGGGCAAAATCATTACAGTAATATTATGTATAGAAAAGCGGTATTATAAACGGAATAAACAAAAAAACCGGGAGACAGTAAATATCTGTCTCCCGGAATTCTCGTATGGTTTATTGATTGCGTAATCCTTTGCCAAAACCGTTGCTGCCTCTATGATGTCCAAACCCGTTTCCACCTTGGCCTAGACCTTGTTTATTCCCATGCATCCTTCCAAATCCGATGCCTTGTTTTTCTCCAATGTTTCCACAACATACTCCTGAGCCGCTTCCATCACAATTCACTTGATTGCTCTCAATAACCCTGATTACTTCGTCGGCCTTTTCTCTTGTAATTGTTCCGTCTTTTACTTTTTCCTCCAGTATCGCTTTTTTCATTAACAAGATTTCATTTTTGAATTCTTCCAAAGCATCGGATTCTTTTGCAATTGTGCCGTATGTCTTTTTAGTTTCCATTCTTTCTGCAATAACTTCATCAACGCTTTTGCCTGTCACTGCCGCTGCCACCTCGGCCGGAGAATTGTAAGATGCCGCAAACACAAAAATCGATGTAGCACTAATTATAAGTATCATCGCTCCTACTAGCCCGATTATTCTATACTTTCTCATTCTAATCACCTCTTTACCTTTACTTTAGTTATATAATAACCTGCAATTATGTCAAAACTGTGTTTTTTTATCGAAAATTTTATGAACGAGAATACATGGGCTTTGCATTCACAAAATATGTTATAATTAGTCAAAACCTTTTGGAGTGATTGTATGGCGAAGATGCTTATAGCTGATGATAATGAGCAAATCGTTTTTATATTAAAAGAATATGCAAAAAAGGAAGGCTATACGCCTATTATAGCCTTTGACGGTCATCAAGCTTTAGATGCTTTTGAATCGGAGCAACCTGATATCATTTTGCTAGATGTTATGATGCCAAAAATTGACGGATTTGAAGTATGCAAACAGATACGTAAAACCTCTAATGTACCAATAATCATGATAACTGCAAAAGGTGAAGACTACGATAAGATTATGGGGCTTGATATAGGTGCCGACGATTATATTGTAAAGCCTTTTTCCCCAAAGGAAGTTATGGCTAGAGTGCGGGCTGTTATGCGAAGATTAGGAGAAGATCATAATCAACAGATTCTGGAATTTGATAATTTAAAAATAAATTTAGATAATTATATGGCTTCTATAAATGGCGAAGATTTATCTTTAACTAAAAAAGAACTGGAACTGTTATGGACCTTGGCTGCTAATAAAAACAAAGTGTTTTCCAGAGATAATTTATTAGACAGCATCTGGGGATACGATTACTTCGGCGATAATAGAACTGTGGATTCGCATATTAAAAGATTAAGGGCTAAAACAGATAAATACAATCATGATAAATGGCAAATAAAAACCATTTGGGGTGTAGGTTATAAATTTGAGGTGAATTAGGTGAAAAATAAAATCGTATTTAAGCTAATAGCATATTTTACCGTGACTCTTTTCTTGTTTTCCCTTATAATTGGCGGCGTTTTTATCACACTTTTTAAGAAGCATACTATAGATTTACATAAAATTGATATGGAAAATCGGGCTGCAGCTATTGCAGATACTATATCGAATTTCTCCGGTGGTAAAGGCGGTTCAGGAATGGGCCACGGTCAATACGGCACTTTTTTTAGATTTCTAGACGAAATAGCTATGACCGATGTTTGGATTGTTGATGAAAATCTTAGTCTTTTTACTATGGGAAGGATGTCACATAAACATTATATTTATAAAGATTTACCGGAGGATGCGGAAATTGTTGTAAAAGAGGTCTTTCAAGGGAAAACAATATTTAGTGAAGGCTTCAGTAATCTGCATGATTCTCCTGTTCTAACTCTAGGTATGCCAATTATGTCACATGATAGAATTATCGGTGCATTACTCCTGCATTCTCCCGTTGAAGGTATGAGCAGTGCCGTATCGCAAGGTTTACGAATTTTAATGACCAGTCTTGTTTTTGCACTTGTTCTTTCTATTGTTTTATCCATTTTACTTGCTTTAGTCTTTACAAAACCTCTTAATAAGATGAAAAACTCTGCTGTATTGCTTGCTTCAGGAGACTATACGATAAAAACAGGTGTGAAACAAAATGATGAAATAGGCGAACTGGCCAAGGCTATAGATACACTTAGTGAGAAATTGGATTTAGCAAGTCAGGAAAGTCAGAAACTACACAAACTGCGCAATGATTTTGTTGCCAATATCTCCCACGAGTTAAGAACCCCTGTTACGGTAATCCGAGGTTCTTTGGAAGCCCTATATGATGAAATCATAATTGATAAAGAAAAAGTAAAAGAATATCATGGTCAAATTCTTAACGAAAGTATTTATTTGCAACGATTAATTAATGATTTATTAGATTTGTCCCGCTTACAAAATACAGATTTTAAAATGGAAATGGAAGAGCTAAATCTATGTGAAGTAATTAATGATGTAGTTCGAAGCACAAAAAGCCTATCTCAATCAAAGGGTATAGAAGTTATTAAAGAGCTTGACACCGATGTTTTAATGTATGTTGGGGATTATGGCAGATTGCGACAAATGCTTTTAATAATATTGGATAATGCTATAAAGTTTTCACCAGATAATGGTACAGTAATAGTATCACTAAAAGACAATATGCTGAGCATTATTGATAAAGGTAAAGGCATACCTTCCGAAGACTTGCCTTATATATTTGATCGTTTTTATAAAGTAAAGTCAAAAGAAAATAAAGAAGGCACAGGCCTGGGATTGGCAATCTCCAAGCAAATAGCTGATAGGCACAATATTAGGCTATCAGTGAGCAGTAATGAAAATAAAGGAACGGAGTTTAGGTTTATATTCAGCTAAAAGTCGGGCTGCAAGGCTGTAAGTTACAAGTGAAATGGGAAACCACGGATTAACACAGGTTTTGTCACTGATAGCACCGCGGGTTTGTAAAATATCAATCTACCGTTAGTAAAGAATCTAAGTCGCAATAATAAAAAACTTTTCGCGTCACTATGAGTGACAGCAACCCGAAATCGTTATCCTGTGGGTTTAGCCTGAAGGTCTTTCCATCGAGTCAAAAGACTTTTCACTCCGTCTTTCCTGTAATCTTGCTTTAAGCTTCTTGCTTTACGCTATCCACTCTTTGCTTTTCAATTTCAGCTTTCTCCTTTATGGTTTTCAAAACCCCGGCAATAAGTGCTATATTTAACATAAAAGTAAAAACATCTGCTACGGCCTGTGATATTTGCACTCCTGTAAGGCCAAATATTTTTGGCAAAACTAAAATACTGGGAATAAAGAAAAGTCCTTGTCTTGCTGAAGACGCTAAGGTAGCCTTCATACCAAAACCCAAGGATTGAAGAGTCATATTAATAATTACGGAAAAAGCATGCAAGGGCAATACCAAACATTGAAACCTCAAGGTTCGTGAAGCAATCTTTATAACCTCCAAATCGCCCCTTCTGAATACCGTTATTACTTGGGGAGAGAGCGTAAAGAAAATAACTGCCAACACTATTAGAACTTTAATAGCCACTTTTCCGCTAAACCAGAATGCCTCCAAAACCCTATCATATCTTTTGGCACCGTAGTTAAAACCGACTGCAGGCATATAACCTTGCCCAAAGCCAATCAATGCCGAATATATAAACATTAATATTCTGGTTACTATTGAAACTGCCGCAACAGCAGGATCACCATAAGGCGAAGCCGCAACATTGAGAAAAACTGTTGCAGCACTTGCAAGGCCTTGCCTATAAAAAGTAGGAAGGCCTGTCCTAAGTATTTCCTTATACATTTTGAAAGAGAAGTTTATATTGGAAAATTTAATTTTAATACTACCTTCTACGAAGTTAGTTTGTATAAATAAAATTATAAAGCTGATGAACTGGCTAATGATAGTTGCTATAGCGGCACCGGAAATACCCATGTTGAAGCCGAATATTAAAATAGGGTCTAATATTATATTCAGTACTCCCCCCACGGTAATCCCAATCATTGACTTAACAGCATTTCCTTGGGAGCGCAATACAACGTTAAGTACAAAAGAACCACACATATAAGGCGCTCCAATTAATATGTAGCGCCCGTAGTCCTTTGCATAAGGTGCTATTGTTTCCGTAGCTCCCAAAAACACAACCAATCTATCAATGTTTGCAAGCCCAAAAACAGCAAGTAAAAGCCCTAGAAATAACGAAGTAAAAAAACCTGTAGCCGCTACTTGCTTAGCGGTTTTCCTATCTTTCCTTCCAAGACTTCTTGATATAAAATTCCCGCTGCCCGTGCCTATTGTAAATCCTATGGCTTGAATCATTGCCATAAGAGAAAAATCAACTCCCACGGCACCTGCCGCCGATGTCCCTATTTGACTGACGAAAAAGGTGTCGGCCATATTATATATGGATGTGATTAGCATACTAATGATTGTTGGTATTGCAATTTTGGGTATCAAAACATTTATCGGTGTCTCTGTCATCATAATATATTTGTCATCTTTTTGCATTTATAACTCCTTATATTTGCAATCAACCGAATATTTCATCAGATCATGAAGCTTTTTCATTTGATTTTCATCCGGTGGTTGTATTATTCTTCTTCTTTTTCTCCTTCTCCTCCCGTATCCGGTGTACCTTCTTCGGCGCCTTCTTCAGCTGCTTCTTCTAATTCTTCCTCTTCTTCCTCTATAGTTATCTTCGGAATCCTAGCAGTACAGATTAGAGTTTCCGGGTCTTCCAAACATTCTACACCTTCAGGGAATTCTATTTCCGATAAAACCTTTGTATCCCCATCTTCCATTTCGCTTACATCCAGCTCTATTCTATCAGGAATAACATCAAGACGCCCGATAAGTTGAATTTCCGTTAGGTTCTGTTGTAAAACTAATTTTTTAAATGATAATTCTTCAGCACCATGTAATATAATCGGTACATCTAATGTAAGTTTTTCTTCCAAATCAACTACTTGAATATCCAGATGAAATATTTCTCTAGTTATTACATCCCTAGCCACTTCCTTGAATATACCAAGGTTTTCCTTTTCATCAAAAACGACTCTGATTCTTGCTCTGTCTCCATATCTTCTGATTATGCCGTTTAATTCATTTTTATCAAATTGTACAGATTTTGTTGCTATGCTTTTGCCGTATAAAACACCGGGTACAGAGCTGCCTCTTCTAACTATATAGCCTTTTTCATTTCTCGGCATAGCAACAAGTTTGTTGTCACTCATGTTCAAAATCCTTCCTTTCTTTAGTCCAACACATAGAACAATGGTAAATTGTTTTAATATATATAGTATTATACCAGTTAAATAAAATTAAAACCAGATTTTTTTATAGGCATGGGAAACTATAGATTTATTTAATTTGAAGAATGTGGAATAGTGTGGCGTTTTACGGATGCATATACTTTTTCCCCGTCAACAACAGTATATTCAACCTTTATATCTAATATCTCCTTGGGGCTAATATTAAAAATATCTTTATCCAATACAACAAAATCAGCCTTTTTCCCTTTTTCCAAAGTACCTCTTATACTTTCTTCACCTACGGCATAAGCTGGCCCCCATGTATAAGCTTTTAAAGCATTATAAACAGTTATTTTCTCCTTATTATAAAACGGAACATTAGCCATCTTTCTTTGCCTATTCACAGCTGCATAAATACCTATAAAAGGATTTAAATCCTCAACGGGTGCATCTGAACCAAAAGCCATAATAGTTCCTTTTTCTATAAGGCTGTTAAAAGGGTATGCCCATCGCCCACGCTCACCCCAATATTTCTCAATCAAATCTATATCTGCTAAAAGATGTATAGGCTGAACGGATGCTATGACCCCCAATTTGGCAAATCTACCTATATCATTCCTATTTAAGAATTGAGCATGCTCAATTCTATGTCTTAAATCTCTGGTAATATTATGAAGCCCGTCCAGTATATTTAATACCTCTCTATTGGCTCTATCTCCTATAGCATGTACAGCAACAGGGTAACCCAATGAAATGCTTCTCTTGATACTATCTTCAAGTTTTTGACCATATTCCACCGGCATACCTTTGCAATGCGGTATGCACAAATAATCATCTATTAACCAAGCACTTTGAGAGCCTAATGAACCGTCTGTAAATAGTTTGCTGGCCCCCAACTTCAAAAAATCGTCCATTAGTTCCTTCTCCATACCGATTCTTACTATTTCTTCAACTACTTCTAAAATAGGATTTAGTGTGAACCTTAAAGTAAGGAATTTTTCTTTCTTAATCTTTTTTAAACATTTAAAAAACAAGTAAAAAGATCTATCATTTTGCAACGACATATTATGAACTGCCGTAAGCCCAAATGAATGAGCTGTTTTAATGCCTTTTTCCAATGCTTTTATAATTATTTCTTCATTGGGATATGGGATAATGTTTTTTACAAGACTTTGAGCATTCTCTTTTAAAATCCCTGTTGGTATACCATCTAATCTTTTAATTTCTCCACCATCAATAAATGTATTGCCGTCAATTCCGGACTTTTCTAATGCGATGCTGTTTACCCAAGAAGTATGACAATCTTTACCTATAAGATAAACCGGATTATTTGGTGCTACTCTATCAAGTATCTCTTTATTAGGAAATTCACCGTCCCAAAGGTTTTTATCCCATCCGCCTCCCGTTATCCATTCACCCGGTTGTAATTGTTTTGCCTTTTCCCTAACAAGCTCCCCGCAAACCTCTAGGCTTTTAACACCCCTTAGTGAAACTTCATTCAAAGATAAACTATAGTCTAAAAAATGAATATGAGAATCTGTCATCCCCGGGATTAAAGCCATGCCTTTAAAATCCCAAATAATATCCTCTTTTGTAATATTATTTTTTAAATCTCTATACTCTCCCAATTCCACGATCCTATCATTTTCAATTATCATGCTGCCATAATTAGAATTAACCTTGTCCATACTGTAAATCTTGGCATTCGTTATTAAAGTTTTCATAAAATGCCTCCATCTTTTCTTTGATATATTCGTAACTTTGTCACCTGTACCATCTACTGCTATTTGCAGAATATTGCTATATGCGATATCAACTAATTCATTTATTTTTTCCTGAGTCATAATTAATATGCTGCAATTGTTCTCATCATCAATATAAGGTTCAGAAAGCATTGCTGTTTTGGCTCTAAGTAAATCATCAGCTTATAGCTTAAAGGACTTGATTTTGAAAAAGCTCTTATTGTTATCTGTATTATAACCTAATTATATAAAAGTCTACACTAATTCCTTATTAGGCAAATCAAGATTTTTTATTGATAAGGCTCCTATCTCAATATAATTATAAAAAGTTTCTTCACTTAGCATAATTTTATCTTTGTTATTCACCATTATATGATATATTGAATGTCCTTTATCCATTAAAGGCTTAATAATACCATCTGTTTTTTAAGCCCTTCCGGCGGATATAAAATGACACCTCTTGACTCTATCAATAAACTTTCATAATCTTTTTGAACAATTTTAGCATTGTAATAGAATTTTGCAAGAGTATAGCTATTCCTTTTTTCGCAACCATTAAATACAAGGAGGAAATTTTAGTCTTTTACAAACTTCTTCTTTAAAAATATTTGCAGTTATAATTACAATAGCTGCAAAATCTGCAATACTTATAATTATTTTTGCTCCTTGTCTTGCAACTCTTCTTATCATGAAGCCTAACTAAATCACAATCATATTTATGGATACATGCATTATGATTATGTTCGTAACGCCCTTTCTTCGAAATAGTTGACTTAAAGTCACTTTTTTGGAAGTGGTGGTTTTATGCCTATTTAATTCCTTTGATATTGCAGATGAAAAAATTCTAATTTAAAATATCTTTCAATATAAGACTATAAAAAAGTTTGTAAGATTAAGTCAGATTCTTGGTTCCAAAAGGATCTATTTTAGTTCTACAATTAGAGCTTTAATTAACAACATCTCATTATCTCACAACCATCTATCTCTCTACTTATACCTATGGTAGATTAAACTAATAAACTCAATAGAAAATGGTTCTAAAGTAGTTGAAAATCTTTTTTGCCCTTCTTTTATCCTTTTGATACTCACTTGTGGACAAATATATTTAAACGCCAAAGCTTCTTTCTCATTGTTTACATATATATTAGCTTCTTTGTTATTTAAGATATTTAAGTAGCAACTGTTATCAGCGTTAATTTTTTCATCTATTTTTAAATACACACTATTTGTTTCATTAAAGTTTATATTATATTTAATACTTTTAAACTGCCCTTGGTCTTTTTCTAAGATATCGACTTGTTCCAAATTATCATTAGGACAATTATTAAGTAAAATTAAAATCTCGTCGTCTCTCTTTCCAATTAGGTAATCCTTACCAAAGTCAACTATTTCGGCAGTAAAGCGATTAATGAAATTTAAAACCCAATAAACCATATAAGAAGAATTTTTATAATCGTTAATGCATATTGTTTCCAATTGTGATTTATTACAAATTCTCTCCGTGTTTGAAAAAATCAGATTTATCTTTTCATATTTCAACCAATGAGAAAGTATAATTGATGCAAATACATTAGAGTTATACAATTCTTCTTTATTTATAAGAAAATGTTTAAATATATATAAGTTCTCTTCTTCTGTTCTTACATGGAAACCACTAATAATTCTTTTTATATTAAAATTAATATCAATATATTTCTCTAATATATTGCTGCCAAGTCTATTATTTTGAGTGATAATATCCATACAAACATTCACTTCTTTTGAATTAATATCAACAAGTTCATTGCTAATTGCACTATTTATGACGTATTGGCGCAATTCAACTGGTGTACACCTCATATATTTTTTAAACTGCTTATAAAAGTTACGAGGTGCAGAGTATCCGCACATATTCATAATGTTAATTATGGATAATTCTGTAGTAATCAACAATTTTACAGCGTAATTAATACGATAGTAATTTAAAATAGATGTGAAGTTGTTTTCAAGCTTATCATTGAATTCTTTACATAAATGTTGTAAACTTAAAAACTCTAATTCTGCAATGTTTTTAAGACTAATCTTTTTATTTCTATTACTTATTATATAATCATTTATCCTAGAAAAGCGATTTTGGTGCACGAGGCTATTAGGTATATTTTTAAACAAATTCTTAACATCGTCAAAATATTTACTTATAAGTTGAATTATTTCTTTAACACTATCTTCCATTCTTTCATAAGAAATAGATTCAATATACCCTTTATAAACATTCTCCAACTTTCCTTTTAATACTTTTTGAATTCCCTCATCAGCCGTTGAACTAAAAAGCAAATTACAATTACAATTAAAAACTCGGTTTTCTATATGATCACAATACTTTTTTGCGAAATTCAAATCAATTTCGAAAAACAGGACTAAATTATCGCTTTCCACTGCTTCAAATGAAACCGGAAGATTTAAATTAACAATCTCTATCTCTTCTTTTCTTATTATTTGTTCTCCAGAAACTCTTGTCGCTTTGATACTACCTTTTAATATATATATAATTTTAAAGTTACTAACAATATGGAAAGGATAGTTTCCTATCCTTTCTGCTTTTATGCTACATAAACCATCATATTTATTCATATAGCATCAATCCTCCCAACCAGAATTAGGCTTTACTTTATTATTATATCACTTTGCGGGTAGACTTTTAAAATCCAAAACTTCATCAATAAATAATATAAAACTCCCGAAGCAACTAATCCCGCAAAAAAGCTTATGTCTCCTGTATTATAGGTTATAAAAGAACCTACTATTACTGAAATAAAAGCTGCCGGGTTAATATTATTCCAATATTTGTATTGTCCCTCTATATTATATAAATCATCTAAATCAATCTTACGTTTACGTAAGAAAAAATAATCTACTGTTAAAACACCTGCTACTGGTGCAAGTAAATTTGCGATAAAAACCATAACATTAATAATAGATGTTGCTCTCCAAGGCCTTATAACTAACCCTATGATACCAGCTATAATAACACCTTTTGCAAAATTAATGTATTTGGGAAATGTTCCTGCCAATGTATATGCAGGTGGAAATAGGTTAGCAGTGTCATTTGTACACCATGTCGCTACTATAATAAATACTAATAATATTATTGAAGTAAACGCACTGCCACCACGGTTCATTTCTACTAAAACTTTAGCAGGATCACTATAACCAGTAGTAATAACACCAAGTACTCCTATAAATGTATAAAACAATACTGCAGGAATTATTCCTATCCATTGAGCAGGCAAATATTTTTTTGTTACTAACCCGAAATTCTCCGCCTCATCTGCAGTAATTACACAATCCCTAGTAATATCCATTATACTAACACTCAAAGTTGCCCAACCGCCCAAGTAAGACATTATTGCATATTGCATAGAAAAAGAGCCGCCTTCACCTTTCATGCTCCATATATTATTAAAATCAATGTTATAATTAACAAAGGCTATATAAATAATATAAAAACCAACAATTATCAACATAGGGGTAGCCACTATACTTAGCCTCGTAATCGCTTCTATTCCTAAAGCCGTGTGTGCAATTTGAAGTAATCCGAAAAGTATTATCCAAAGAACGATGTTTTCATAATTCCATGCTAACTTTACTATTTCATTCATAGCTGAAGCAGCTATAAAAGTCTGAAATCCAAACCAGAATATCGCAGGTATAGCTCTAAAGTAAGCTGCTATCAACGCCCCAATATATCCAAAAGCAGGACGAAGTGAAACACAAAATGGGATTCCATATTTTATTCCTATGTCTTGTGTTACCCACATAACAGTGAATAATAAAGTATGCCCAATAAAACAAGCTACAAGTATTTCGAAAACTGTTAAAGAATCATATAACTCAGCCGCAGTAATAAACAGAGTAATTGAAACTGCCATCGCAAACCAAATAACTATTAAACCAAAGGGGGTCACAGTTCTTTCGCTATACTTTTTCGGCATTATATCATTGCCAACTAAAGAAATAATACGTTTATCTTTTTCTTCTTTTAAATTTACATGTAAATCTTTCATTTAACATCTTCTCCTTTCTTAATAAATACTTTGATACCAATAAAAACAAAGCAAAAAACTAATTAAATATTTCGATCAACATCCTTTCCCTTTTATTTGATTGCACTGTTCAATATCCTTCAACTATGCTTTTAACAAAATTTAATAAAACTTTATAGCCCATTTCTATATCCTTTAGAGATGTAAACTCTTCCGGGCTATGGCTTATACCTTTTTTGCTTGGTACAAAAATCATGCAAGTAGGTATATAATCGGCTAAAATCTGTGCATCATGTCCCGCACCACTATCTATATACATATAATCAGCTTTTTCATTATTTACAGATTTATGTAATTTGTATATAAGCTCTTTATTTAGCATAGTTGGTTTTGTATAGAAATAATTTTTCATGTCGACTTCATACCCTTTTTCAATTAATTCGTTTAAATTGTTTTTCAATATACTATCAATACGGGACAGCACAACTTTATCTCCTGCTCTATAATCAACAGACATGACAACTTTATCCGCTATTACATTAACCATTCCTGGAAAAGCTTCCACCCTACCAAATGTTATTGTCGCCTTACTCGACAACTTCCTAACTTCTTCAGTTGTTTTTGTAATTAACAAAGATGCAGCTTCCACAGGATCAGTTCTTAGACTCATTGGTGTAGTCCCGGCATGGTTTTGAAAGCCTTTAATGATAATACTGTAAGTAACTATCCCTACAATGCTTTCAACTATTCCTATTTGTTTTTTATTTTGTTCAAGTAATGGTCCTTGTTCAACATGCAATTCAATAAAAGAAGACAAATCCTTACGCTTTGCTTTTGACAAAGAACTCTGATTATAACCTGATGACTTCATTGCTTCCTTTAAAGAAATATCATTTATATCTTTTACAACTAAATCCTCCGATGATAGTCTCCCAACAATAGCCTTACTCCCTATATAAGCAGTATTAAATCTGCTCCCTTCCTCCCCTCCGAAAGCGACTACTTCAATTGTTTTTTCAAACTCTTTACCATTCCGGGCTAGTTCACCCAATACTGCAATAGCAGATACAATACCTAATGCTCCGTCATATATTCCACCATCTTTAACAGTATCAAGATGTGATCCTATGAGTATAGTCTTATCCGATTTTCCTCTTAAAGATCCAAATAAGTTACCTACAGAATCTTCATAAACCTTTAGCCTAGCTTCCTTCATTTTATTAGCTAATAATTCCTTGCCAACCTTATCCTCATTTGTATAAATAGCCCTCCATATTTGCCCATCAATTTTTGTCTTTTCAGCTAATTCATATAAACATTCCTCAATCCATAGAGCCTTTTCTTTACTATTGCTACTAGACACTTTGATTTCCTCCCTCAATAATTTGATACTCTATCATCATCTTTGCTATCCCTATGGAAGGTCCTATACCATCAGTTACAAAAATTCCGAACTCTTTTGATAAATCGGCACTCATATTAGAAAAAGCGGCACATCCCAATAAAACAGCTCCGGCTCCATCTTTATATATGCATTTTTCAATTTGTTTTTTTAGCTTCTCAATGGCTTCTTCGGTTACTCCTAATACCCCTGTATCAATATATCTAACTGAAGCCAATTTTTGCTGCATACCATAACTAGAGATTTTTCTAATAAAAAAGGAAATACTTTTCCAATCGCATGAACTAATAATAGATAGTCTTGAACTAAATAAGCTTGCAGCTAATACTGAAGCTTCAAGCATGCCTACAACTGGTTTTTTCAAACACTCCTTGGCCTCTGTTAATCCGGGATCGGCAAAACAACATATCACTGCAGCATCGTAGGACTCTTCTCTTTTTTTTAACTCCTTTAAAGATTCCTTTGCAGCTACCATCTCATCATAAGCTGTTTCAATAAAAGCGGGACCGTGTATCGTTGTTGCTACTTCTATTTCTACACCGTTACCAATATATTTTTGAGCAGCTTTTTTTATTTTTTGTGTAATATCCTCAGATGAATTTGGGTTTAATAATAAAATTCGCATTTTAACTCCTATTCCGAACGGCCTCAGTAGGTATAAAGTTCCCATACCCAGCTAAAGCAATTATCTGACCATTCTCATATACTACATTTCCTCTGACTATAGTTTTTTCAACATAACCGGTAACTTCTCGTTCTAAATATGGTGTCCATTTCATTTTATAAAACAGATCCTCTTTCTTCACTGTCCACTTTTTTTTGGGATCAAAAATAACAATATCTGCATCTGAACCTATAGCAATCTGCCCCTTTCTTGGGAAAACACCATATCTTTTCGCAGCCGCTAAACTACTCATTTCAACAAATCGCTCCAGTTTCATGCCTCTTTTGTTTACAGCTTCATCAAAAAAAATAGGGAAGCAAGTCTGTATACCCCTAAATCCTGCTGGAGTGTCAAATACATTTTTTGCACCTGTTTCTTTTTGTTCAAAAGTATATGTAACATGGTCTGAACCTATAAAATCTATTTTTCCTTCTAGTAAAACCTTCCACAATTTTTCGACCGTTTCTCTCTTTCTTATAGGAGGGTTACAGATTGCATATACTCCCCATTTTTCTACGTCAGTTTCATCTAATGATAAATAATGTGTACATGTTTCTACCGTAATATCCGCTCCCTTTTTTTTGTAGGCATTAACGACTTCTACTCCGCTAGATACACTGCAATGCACTACATGCAACTTGACACCGGTCTCATAAGCAAAAAGCGACATCCTGTTTATCGCTTCTAATTCTGATATTTCAGCCCTGCTACTCTCATAATGTATCGGAAGAATGTTTCCTAACTTCTCTTGTTTAGTTCTTCCTGCCCTGACTATAGAATCATTCTCACAGTGAATACTCATAACAACATTTTTACTCGCCAAATGCTCCATTGTTTTCAACATATTTGCATCGTCTATTTGTGGTATTTCAGGTGAATAAGTAATGAAAGCTTTAAAAGCTATGGCACCCATATCTATCATTTTTATATACTCTTTTTCATTATCGGTTGCACATGCCCCAAATAAACAAAAATCTATGACTGCTTTTGTCTCACCAATTTTTCTTTTATCATTTAAATTTTCAAATGTCGATGGTAACGGAAAAGTTAAGGGATGCTCCATAAGAGTAGTTATGCCTCCAGCTGCTGCAGAACATGTGCCTGTGTAAAAATCTCCTGCAATCGTTCCTCCGGGATCATTTAGATGCGAATGAGGATCTACAAACCCGGGGAAAACATACTTTCTTTTTGCATCAATAGTTTTTACAGCTTCATACTGTTCTCCGTTTACAATACATGCAATAACTCCATCTTTTACATAAATATCCGCTTTTATTTTTCCATTTGCGGTTATTATCAGTCCATTTTTTATGCTCAAATCATACATTTTTCTGCTCCTTTCTCTAAAAACTCATACTTTTCATTAGTAAATAATATCGCTATACTTTATAAATAACAATATCTCTTTTAAGCTATTGTTTGTCCTTTTTTAACTACTTGTATAAATATTCACAATCTTAATTATAAATTCTTAATCTGGATTGTAATTTTCATATTTTCATATATTATTTGCCTCTTAACAATGTAAACCCGAAATAAGCAACAATAATTGTAAGCAGGCTTATGATAGAAGGAGTCTGTGATTGCGTTAGACTGGAAGGCAGTTCAGAGATGGCACATTCTATACATGCCTTTGTTCAAGCCGGAATCTTGGTTATAGGACATATTGGATTAACAACTTAAACTGGTTTCCCCCATGAGCGGATTTAAAATACAAAGAAAAAGCTGCGAAACAGCAGGTAGTTAATAGCATCTACTAAAGTCCTTAAAAAAGACTATGTATTATGGTTGTTGTGGAATGTGTCCCTTCTGCTTTAGAAGAAATATAACAGATATGTATTCAAACTTGCTCTCAAGTTTTAAATAAATATACGAATTTGCGAAAACAATAATCGAAGCTTTTAGTATGCTCCACTTATGCTACTTGTATCAATGTTGTTCTTAGTTTTTTATGTCCTTTTTTACTGAGTGTTTTGTTTTTTTCCTACTTTTTTCTTTTAGTTTAGCAGCTATGTGTTTAGAAAAGTATATTCCTTTGCAGATAAGAACCTTTGTCAGTCTTCTATCTCTGGTTTAGGCATCTCCTTTAGTATTCTCATGCCGCATTTGCTTCCTAATAAGGAGTTGCTTTTGTTTCCAAGTTTGGGATATGATTGATCTGGGTACGAATATATTTTATTCTTTTATTACTTTATCTATTGTTTCATAGAATTTATTTATTTCTTTTTTATTTAATTCTATATCTTTTCCCCTAATTTTGATTTAAAATGCTCCATTAGTAACTGTTAAGGGCAGTCTGTGACCGCCCTTACTTATTCCTTCTGACTATTTCCTCTGCAATATAAGATGCCACATCATCTGCGTAGGAACCTGTACCAAATCCTGCATCATAGCCCAACTCTTTTGCTAATTCGTGCGATATCCTGGGGCCTCCGCAACAAACTATAAATCTGTCTCTTAAGCCCTCTGCTTCAAGAAGCTCTATAAGATTAGTCATATTTTGAATATGAACATTTTTCTGCGTAACAGTTTGAGATACTAAAAGTGCATCAGCATTTAGCTCTACAGCTTTTTTAATAAATTCTTCATTAGTCACTTGGCTGCCCAGATTGTAAGCATCTATCATTTCATATCTTTCAAGACCGAAATGCCCCGCATATCCTTTCATATTCATAATAGCATCAATACCCACGGTATGAGCATCCGTGCCGGTACTGGCGCCAATTATAACCAGTTCTTTGCCAATGTTTTCTTTAATAAATTTATCTGTTTCCTCCATAGACATGGTGGTGCTTTCTACCTTTGTTACTTTTATATTGGTAATATCCACGCTGTGGGAGCAACTGCCAAATACTACGAAAAAGGAGAATCCTACGCTCATTTCGCCCATATGAACTACGCTTGGTTCATCTATCCCCATCTTCATGGCATATAATTTAGCAGCTTCCTTGGCGGTTTCATCAGCTTTTATCGGTAATGTGAAACTTAATTGTACCTTTCCGTCATTCATTGTATCTCCGTAAGGCCTGACTCTTTCCGGGTCAAATGTAACTATATTGCCATCTTTATCTTTAAAACTTAAACTTGTATCCATATTTTTACCTCCCCCCGCCATTATTCAGCATTAACGGAATAAAGGGATTTTGGTATTTCGCATCTTTTTTGACAACACCGTCTAAACCCTTTCCTCCGGTCCTGCTTCTTTTAACACCACCAAATTTACCTTGCTCAATGATGGAAAAGAGTCCTTCTTCTTCAATTTCCAACAACATTTCAGCCGCCTTTTCCAATACTTCTGTTGCTCTATTTTGAATTATTCCGTTTTCTTTAAACTCTACTTCATCGCCTATATTTCTCATGTTATTAAATATATATTTCGCATTTTCTATAGCCAATGCCCTATCAGCCATAAAGGGAGTGTGTATTGCTTCCGTCATCATTCCAAGTAGCTGTATGCCTTGATTGGTCCATATGGATATCATATTAAACAATGCATCTTGTAAGTGTCCTTTAAATATATTTCCTGTCATAAATTTGGTTGGCGGCATATATTTAAGAGGTGCTTTAGGGAATATTTCTCTAGCCATCTGTGCCTGTGCCAATTCCATAAGAAAACCGTTTTCTATGTCGGGATCCATTTCAAAAGCGTGGCCGATTCCCATTTGTTCCTCGGGTATCCCCGCTTTAAGGGCAAATTGTTCATTCATAAATTGGGATGCCAATACAGTATGGGCTTC
>Ga0265293_10006298_pt1 | contig 19118 bp, 22 predicted proteins | sample Munlanlewell138R_FD_192505 | JGI IMG/M metagenome (GOLD analysis project Ga0265293, IMG submission 192505) | Leachate microbial communities from a municipal landfill in Southern Ontario, Canada - Leachate well 138R | ecosystem: Engineered > Solid waste > Landfill > Unclassified | place: Canada... | reverse complement strand
TTCATCGACGAGCTCGACGCGCTCGGCCGCGCCCGCGGCATCGGTCCGATGGCCGGCGGCCACGACGAGAAGGAGCAGACGCTCAACCAGCTTCTGGTCGAGCTCGACGGCTTCGATCCGTCGAGCGGGCTGGTGCTGCTCGCCGCCACCAACCGGCCGGAGATCCTCGACCCGGCGCTGCTGCGCGCCGGGCGCTTCGACCGGCAAGTCCTGGTCGACCGGCCGGACAAGCAGGGCCGCATCGCCATCCTGCATGTCCACATGAAGAAGGCGAAGCTCTCGCCGGACGTGTCGCCGGAGCAGATCGCGGCGCTGACGCCCGGCTTCACCGGCGCGGACCTCGCCAATCTCGTCAACGAGGCGACGCTGCTCGCCACCCGGCGCAAGGCCGAAGCGGTGACGATGAAGGATTTCAACAACGCCATTGAGCGCATCATCGCGGGGCTAGAGAAGCGCAACCGCCTGCTCAACCCCAGAGAGCGCGAGATCGTCGCCTATCACGAGATGGGCCATGCGCTCGTCGCGATGGCGCTGCCGGGCGTCGATCCCGTGCACAAGGTGTCGATCATCCCGCGCGGCATCGGCGCGCTCGGCTACACCATCCAGCGTCCGACCGAGGACCGTTTCCTGATGACGCGCGAGGAGCTTGCGAACAAGATGGCGGTGCTACTCGGCGGCCGCGCCGCCGAGTGGATCGTCTTCGAGCACCTTTCCACCGGCGCTGCCGACGACCTCGTCAAGGTCACCGACATCGCCCGCGCAATGGTCACGCGCTACGGCATGACCGAACGGCTGGGCCATGTGGCGCTGGAGACCACTCCTACGTTTCTGGCGACCGCGTCTATCCCGATGTTCATTTCGCGATGAAAGTCTTGAAGCACTGGCTGCGCGCTGGTTGTCAGAGCCGCCGTCGGTCTAGAATCCTGCCGCTCGGATGGTGCCACTTTGCAACTGCGATGCAAGAAGCATAGAATCCAGACGAACGTTGCGAGCAACAGGCTACCACATCATTGATTAGGAGTGCCCGTGCAACCGGATAAGGATTTGACATCTCTGTACCAGGAACAGGGTCTGCGCCTGACACGACCGCGGAGGGTCATTCTGGAGGTTCTCGCCGGATCCACGGACCATCCCGATGTTATCGAACTGCACCGGCGAGCCACTGAAATTGACCCAGGAATTGCGCTGGCCACCGTCTACCGGACGGTCCGGCTGCTTGAGGACAAGTGCATTCTGGAGCGGCACACCTTTGCCGATGGGCGCTCACGCTATGAGCTTGCGGAACAGGAACATCATGACCATTTCATCGATGTCTATTCAGGGCGGGTGGTGGAATTCCGGTCAGACGAGATCGAGCGCATGCAGGAAGAGATTGCGCGTGCACATGGCTTCGAGATTGTGAGTCACAGGCTGGAAATTTATGTCAGGCCCCTGAAGAAACGCCGCAGGCAGCGGCGAGAAGCGCATGGCAGCAAACCAGACAGGTAAAATTGTGATCACCTCCCTGTCTCACCGGCCGCCCCAGCGGCGCAAAGAGCTTTGCAAAGACGCGATCAAAGCCTGTTTCCTGAGCCGGTTGATCTCTTCGGCGCCGATGTCGACCCCACGCTTCTCGGAGGCAGCGGCATTCTCATCGCAGATATGGGGTCTGGCGCAATCAGCGTCATGGACGGGATTTGCCGATCCTGCGGGAGCAACGAACGAGTCTCCGAGCAGACGCTGCACGACCCGTGTGCGAAAGAGAAGCGCGCCCAAGGGGCGATAGCGCGGCCGAAACATCCCTGGCTGGAGAGTATTTCCAGTTGGAGTTCTCATGGGACTGGAGGATGCCGGTGTGCGATTTGTTTCATGCCGGTTATTCATATGGAGGGCCAAGCGCTGAAACCAGCGCCCATTAAGAATGAGATGGGCAAGCGCCGGTATTCGTGGCTGACGGGCAGGAGGTTCCCCTGAAATCCGACCTGCCTGATGATGTGCCTGCCTGGTACGGCGACTGCCCATGATCACCGCTTCCTCCTATGCATCATGAGATGCGGCGGCCGGCCTGCTGCCGTCCGCCGTCAGTATTGTTGTCAAAGCGCTTCCTGCGACTGGATCCTTGCCGCCTTGCGCGTGGCATAGAAATAGGCAGCGACAAAGACAACGGTCATCACGAGCACGATTGTTGGTGCTGGCGCGCTGTCGATCAGGAAAGACAGATAGACGCCAAGGAAGGACGACGTGACCGCCACGACCAGTGACAGGACAAGCATCCCGGCAAAGGTGCGTGCCAGCAGGAAGGCAACCGCTCCGGGTGCGATCAGGATGGCAATGGCCAGGATGATGCCGACGGCCTTGAGTGCACCCACAATCGTCAGCGAAAGGATCGAGAGCAGGCCATAGTGGAGCACGCGCACCTTGAGCCCTACCGCCTGCGCCTGTGCCGGGTCGAAGGCGTGCAGCAGCAGGTCCTTCCATTTTACCAGCAGGATGACCGACACCAGCGCGGCGATGATGGCGGTTTCGGCAATGTCTGCCCAGCCCACGCCCAGCATGTCGCCGAACAGGATATGGTCGAGATGGACGTTGGTTTCGATCTTGACATAAAGCACCATGCCAAGCCCGAACATGCCGGAAAACACCACGCCCATGATGGTGTCCTGCTTGATGCGGCTGTTCTCCTTGAGAAAGCCGGTGGCCAGTGCGCAGGTCATGCCGGCGGCGAAAGCTCCGAGCGCCAGCGGCAGGTTGACGATATAGGCCAGCACCACACCCGGCAGGATGGCGTGGCTGATGGCGTCCCCCATCAGCGACCAGCCCTTCAGCACCAGGAAGCAGGACAGCAGCGCGGCGGGAACTGCCACCAGCACCGAAATGATCATGGCATTGACCATGAACTCGAACTGGAAAGGGGCAAGAAGTGTGTCGAGAAGGGTCATGGCGCGGCACTCCTCAGGGCCTGGGCAGCCCGACGGCGGGCCGCCAGCATGCCGTGCTTGGGTGCAAGGAAGAAGACAAGCAGGAAGATGGCCGTCTGCATGACAACGATGACACCACCGGTGGCGCCGTCGATGAAATAGCTGACATAGGCACCGATGAAGCTGGTTGCCGCGCCTATGATTACGGCAATGGTGAGAAGGCGTGGAAACCGGTCGGTCAGCAGATAGGCGGTGGCGCCGGGCGTCACCACCATGCAGATGACCAGAAAGGCGCCGACAGTCTGCAGGGCTGCCACGGTCGAGGCCGACAGTAGTGTGAAGAACACGATCTTGAGCAGCGTCGGGTTGAGGCCGATCGAGCGGGCGTGGCTTTCATCGAAGAAGGTGACCATCAGGTCTTTCCATTTTACCAACAGGACAGCCAGCGAGACGAAGCCGATAATGGCGAGCTGCAGCGTATCTTCCGGTGTGATGGCGAGGATGTTGCCGAGCACGATGGTCTGGATGCTGACCGACATGGGAGAAAGAGACACCATGAACAGCCCCAGCCCGAAGAAGGAGGAGAAGATCAGGCCGATGATGGCGTCTTCCTTCAGCCGGGTGCGCTGGTTGAGAAACAGCATCGCCGCTGCGGCAAGGCCGCCGGAGAAGAAGGCGCCGATGGAGAAAGGCAGGCCCAGCATGTAGGCACCGGCCACGCCCGGAACGATGGAGTGTGAGAGCGCGTCGCCGATCAGCGACCAGCCCTTGAGCATCAGATAGCAGGACAGGAAGGCACACACACCGCCGACCAGCGCCGACACCCACATGGCGTTAATCATGTAATGGTAGGAAAAGGGCTCGAGCAGAAGCGTCGTCATCTCTTCGATGCTCCTTCTGCCACGAGATTTTGTGAGGCCGCCTTGCCGTCCTTCAGGATCAGCGGGCGCTCGTCGTCACTGTAAACCGAGACCGGCGTCGGCTTGCCGTTCTGAGCCTGGTTGAGGACGAAATGGCGTAAGACTCCGCCGAACGCCCTTTCCAGATTGTCCTGGGTAAACGTCTCGACAGTCGGGCCATAGGCAAGGATGGTGCCCTTGATGAGGACTGTGCGGTCGCAGAATTCCGGCACCGAGCCCAGATTATGGGTGGAGACCAGCATCACCCGTCCCTCTTCGCGCAACTCACGCAACAGCGTGATGATCTGCTCCTCGGTTTTGACGTCGACGCCGGTGAAGGGCTCGTCAAGCAGGATGACCCGACTGTCCTGCGCCAGCGCTCGGGCGAGGAAGACGCGCTTTTTCTGGCCGCCCGAAAGCTCACCGATCTGGCGCTTGCGGAACGCGCCCATGTTGACGCGGGCAAGCGCGGCCGCCACCGCCTCATGGTCGGCGCGGCGGGGAATGCGCATCATGCCCATATGGCCGTAGCGGCCCATCATCACCACATCCTCGACCAGCACGGGGAAGTTCCAATCCACCTCCTCGGCCTGCGGGACATAGGCGACGAGATTTTTGCGCAGGGCGTTCGCGACCGGCATGCCGAGCACCGAGATTTCGCCTTTAGCCAACCGCACGAAGCCCATGATGGCCTTGAACAGCGTCGATTTGCCGGAGCCGTTGACGCCGACGAGAGCGGCGATGGTGCCGGTGGGAACCTCGAAACTGGCATCGCGCAGGGCGGTATGGCCGTTGCGATAGGTTACCGTCGCTCCGGTCACAGAAATGCCAGACCCCGCATCCGAAGATGCGGGGAGAGCGGCGTTGTCCAGGTAGGCAGTCACTGCGTGAGCCCCTTTGCAATCGTGTCGGACGTTACCCGCAACAGGTCGATATAGGTTGGCACGGGACCATCGGCCTCGGTCAGCGAGTCGACATAGAGCATGCCGCCATATTTGGCGCCGGTCTCGCGGGCGACCTGCCTGGCCGGCTTGTCGGAAATGGTGCTTTCGGAGAACACGACCGTGATCCCGTTTTCCTTCACGGCATCGATCACCTTCTTGACCTGCTGGGGCGTGCCCTGCTGGTCGGCGTTGATCGGCCACAGGTAAAGCTCCTTCAGGCTGAAGTCGCGGGCGAGATAGGAGAAGGCGCCTTCGCTCGATACCAGCCAGCGCCGGTCCTCCGGAACCGCGTCGAGTTCGGCCTTGATCGGATCGATGACGGCCTTGATCTTGTCCTTGTAGGCCTCGGCATTGGCTTTGTAGGTCGCGGCGTTCTTCGGATCGTGCTTCACGAAGGCATCGCGGATGTTATCGACATAGATCAGCGCCGAAGTCGGCGACATCCAGGCGTGCGGGTTCGGCTTGCCGCTGTAGGGGCCCTCGGCGATGCCCATCGGCTCGACACCGTCGGAAACCACGACGCCGGGCACGTCCTTCAGGTTCTGGAAGAATTTCTCGAACCAAAGTTCGAGGTTGAGACCGTTCCACAGGATCAGGTCGGCACCCTGCGCGCGCTGGATGTCGCCCGGCGTCGGCTGGTACTCATGGATCTCGGCGCCCGGCTTGGTGATGGATTCCACGATGGCCGCATCGCCGGCGACATTCTGCGCCATGTCGGCGATCACGGTGAAGGTGGTCACCGCCTTGAATTTTTCTGCCGCCTGGGCCGGCATAGCCATCATCAGTGCGGCGAGGGCACCACCTGCCATTCCGGCAAGGATTGAGCGCCTGAGACTGTCGAACATACGAATTTCCTTCTTGCGATTGGGTCCTGATTGCTATGGCTGTGCGCACAAGCACAAACTGCAATTGCAAATGAGTTGCAAGATGGCTTGACGGATGCGCTTTTACCCTTATTCTGCATTTGCGAATGAATTGCAAGTGACTCGACCCAAATGCAGGAAGGGGGTGGCAGTGGCAACACAACGGACGTGTGAAATCCCCGCCCGCCAAATGCTCAATGAGGCCGGTCTCCGGGTTACCCGCCAGCGATTGGCTCTGGTCGGGCTCCTTTTTGGAAAGGGCGAGCGGCATGTCACTGCGGAGGGACTGTACCGGGAGCTTGCGCGTTCAGGTGCGCCGGGGTCGCTTTCCTGTGTGTACAATACGCTTCGCCGCTTCAGCGAAATCGGCCTGCTCAGGCGGGTGCCCATCTATGGCGCGGCAGCCTATTTCGATACCCGCATTGGCCATCACCATCACTTCTACGCCAATGACGAGGACCGGTTGATGGATGTGGGCACTGATATTGCGCTCCAGGCCGTTCCTGTTCCGCCGCCCGGCTACGAACTCGTCAGCATCGACGTGCTGGTGCGCGTACGCCGCTCGGTCTCCAGCCACTCCAGCGCAGCGGTCGCCTGCGCATGAAACGGATAGCCAAATGCTTCTTGTTCCAGAAGAAACCCGAAAACGTCTGATCGCCGAAAGGGCAGCGGAGTTCGTCACCGGTGATGAGGTGCAGCAGCGCTTGCGTCAGGCGGGACTGCGGCCAACGCGGCAGCGCATGGCGATCGGTCGGTTGTTGTTCGGGTATTCCCACCGGCACGTCACTGTAGACGATCTTTTTCAGGAGGCGCTGGCAACAGGCGAGCGCCTGTCGCTGGCCACGATCTACAACACGCTGCATCATTTCAGCGAATCGGGTCTCGTGCGCCGTATCTGCACGGGCGGGGAGCGCGTCTATTTCGACACCGACACCGGCGACCATCATCATTTCTATGTCGAAGCAGAAAGCCGTGTCTTCGACGTGCCGGAAGGCAAGGCTACTGTCGACCACATCCCGGCACCTCCTCCCGGATACGAAATCACCAAGGTCGACGTGGTTATCCATATCAGGGCTCTCGAGATGTCGGCCACTAATGGGGAAATGCAGGGACCGTGCAATCGCTGTCAGGGATGTGATCGGTCTGGCACATCGGAGTGTGCAGCCGCCAGCCGGGAAATCCTGGCGGGAGCCACAAAATGACGGCAAGCGCCCTGATCACTCCACTCGAAACGCTGCGGCGGTCGCTTCCTGATACCGCGCGGGACATCAAGCTCAACATGGCAGCATTGGTGACCACTCCGTCGATCAATGCGCTGACGGATTCACAGAGATGGGGTGTGGCGCTGGCAGCGGCCGTCGCGGCGCGCTGCCCCTCGCTGACCCAGGCAGTCCGTGAGGATGCAGCCTTGCTGGTTGACGACAGGGTCTTCGATGCGGCGGCCACCGCCGCCAGCATCATGGCGATGACGAATATCTACTACCGCGCGGTGCATATGGCCGGCGATTCAGATCTTGCCGGCCTCCCGGCCGGCTTGCGGATGAATGCGCTGGCAAAGCCAGCCGTCGACCCGGTTGATTTCGAGCTGTTTGGATTGGCGGCCTCTGTCGTGAACGGGTGTGAAGGCTGCACGAAAGCACATGTCAGCGGCGCCCGCAGGCATGGCGCCACGACAGAGGCAATCCAGACGGCCATCAGGATTGCAGCCGTGCTTCATGCGGTCGCGACCGTACTCGACGACAACCAGACAACGTCGCCAGCCACGTCTCAAGCAACCACCATGCTCCAAGGCATGGCAGTCGCGCCTAGCTGATCATTCCAGAAACTTGCGGCCGCCTTTCCGGACGAGGCGATCAGTTCCGCTTTGCAGTCCGCACACACCACACAAAGGAAAATATCGCATGCTGGCCATCGGCGCATCCTTCCCCGAATTCGATCTTCAGGCCGTCGTTTCGACTGAGGCGGCAAACGCCTTCAGCCGCATCACTCATGAAAGCGATGCCGGAAAGTGGAAGATCTTCTTCTTCTGGCCGAAGGACTTCACATTCGTATGCCCCACCGAGATCGCGGCCTTTGGCCGGCTGAACGACGATTTTGCAGAGCGCGATGCCGTCATCTACGGCGTCTCCACGGACAGCGAATATGTGCATCTGGCCTGGCGCCAGCATCACCCGGACCTCAGGGAACTGCCGTTCCCGATGCTTGCCGACATCAAGCGTGATTTGAGCAGCGCGTTGGGCATCCTTCACCCGCAGGAAGGCGTGTGCCTGCGTGCCACCTATATTGTCGATCCGCAAGGCGTGATCCGGTTCGTTACAGTCAACGATCTCAGCGTGGGTCGCAATCCAAATGAGGTTCTGCGCGTTCTCGATGGTTTGCAAACCGATGAACTGTGCCCCTGCAACTGGCAAAAGGGCGACGATGTCCTCAAGGCAGCCTGACCGGAGGATGGTATGGCCATTTCTGATCTGTCGACAGGTGATAGCCGGTCACCGGCAAAATCCCCCGGTTCCCTCCCGCACCCTGCTTTGTCCGGTAGCGATCGTCGCGGGAAGAGGCTCACCGACCAGGGCAACGAAGCCTATGCGCAAGGGGATATTTCCCTTGCGCTGGCCGCCTATACGGATGCGTTGACAGAAGCGGAGCGCCTGTTCGATGCCGTCGCCGGCGATCGTGGCAGTGTACCTGTTCCCGTCATTTTCAACATCTCCTGCCACAATCTGGCAGAACTGTTCGAAAGGTCAGGTGAAACGGCAAAAGCGGAAGCCTGTTATCAAATGGCCTATGATCGCCTACTCGAAACGGCGCGCTGTCCTTCCGGACCGCTGGAATTGCGCATCGTGTGTGCGCAACACCTCAAGCACGCGCTTGCCATGCTCGTCCAACATCTGCACCGGCACGGCGCCGCTGACGACAGGATCGGCGCAATCATCAGCAAGGCGCATCACGCCGTGTATGCCGTGTATCAGGTTGCCGAGCATGCGGCGCAGGCAGACGACAGCTGCGCCCATTGCAATGTCACCCGTTCCTGAAATCCCTCTGAAAGTGAGAAAAGCAAAATGTTCGAACTTCCCGAGTTGCCCTATGCGCTCGACGCCCTTGCTCCCTACATGTCAGCCGAAACGTTGGAGTTCCATCACGGCAAGCATCACCAGGCTTATGTGGACAAGCTCAACGAACTGGTGGCCGAGGGCCCCTACAAGGGCAAGGCACTTGAAGACATCATCCGTCAGGCTGTCGGCAAGCCCGAAGACCGGGTTCTGTTCAACCAGGCAGGCCAGCACTGGAACCACAGCCATTTCTGGCTTGGCATGAAGAAGGGTGGCGGCGGCAATATCCCCGGCACACTCGAAAAGCAGCTTATCACGGATTTTGGATCAGTTGACCGCTTCCGGCAGGAGTTCAAGGCTGCCTGCATAGCACAGTTCGGCAGTGGCTGGGCCTGGCTCGTGTTCGACGGTGAAAAACTCGCAATCACCAAGACTGGCAATGCCGACACGCCGCTGACAGACGGTCACGCCGCGCTCCTGACTTGCGACGTCTGGGAGCATTCCTACTACATCGACTACCGTAATCTGCGACCCAAATATGTTGATGCCTTCCTTGAAGGTCTTGTCAGCTGGGAGGCGGTGGCGGATCGTTTCGAAGCAACCGTGCAGTAGCTGTTTGGTTGAAATCACCGGAATGGACGACGCTGCGCTTGATGAAAAGTCTTGTACCCGGTCGATGCGCTCGTCGAAAGCGAAATGAGGGTCGGGGCTGTAGTAAAGCTTGTTCGGCAGCGGAATGTAACGACCTTCATCATTTTGCGTGGCTAGGCTCAGGACTTCGGTAACGAGGCCGTCCCAGTCAAGCGATTTTGGGCGTGCGTAGTCGTCCGCCTGGTGGCGGACGTTACGGCGGCGATCTGATGCTGAGCGGCGCAGTGTGTGCTTAGAGCCGCGGCCTTCCTGTAAGATCACCCGGGTGCATGCTTCGGTCCGTGGTCAGCGCGCGAGCTGCCAACATGATGCTGGTTCGATGCAGTTTCCGATGTGCCCATCTCATTGGCGTGCTCGACGGAGATCGGCAACAGTCCTGACCTCGGCATCATGCGCCTCGCGGTGATCGTCAATGAACGCGATCATCGCTTGAATGGGCGGTCGAGCTCCGCCTGGGCAAAATAAGCGCTCGCCTTGCGCAGAATCTCGTTGGCCTGCCGAAGCTCCCGATTCTCCCGCTCAAGAGCCTTCATCTTCGCCGCCATATCCGTCGACAAACCGGCCCGCTTGCGGGCATCGATCTCGGCTTTCTTCACCCAATCCAGCAGCGTGTGCGTCGAACAGCCGATCTTGGAGGAAATCGACTGGCAGGCAGCCCAGCGGGAAGGATGATCAGCTTCGTGATCCAACACCATCCGAACCGCACGCTCGCGCACCTCAGGGGAAAACTTGTTCGTCGTTTTGCTCGTCATGGCTCCATCCTATTTGGAAGTTGGAGCCTCCGGCAAACCCGGGACGGTTCAGTTTCCATTCAAGGAACGGTTTTCATACCTACTTTCTCCTGTTAAAGAATTCATCTTGGGGGATTTTGATTGGGATATTTGAGGGTCAGGAACGCACGACGTTGGACCGCGCTTGCCGCGGCCTATGTGCTTGTTGTTCAGGCTCTCCTTGCATCACTCTCAATCGGCGCCTCCGCAGCAACGCTGCTCCTGGATGCGTTTGGAAATCCGCTCTGCATCACGAGTTCCGATGCGGATGGCTCAGGCTCGGACCGCCGCCCTCACGAGGTCGTCCCGGATTGTTGCACTATCGCATGCAGCATGTTCGCACCGGTCGCAGTCGACGACCGCGAACCAACTGTTTTCTGGAACCCCCACGAGGGTTCCCTGGCACAGCCGCTGAGCACGTTCACGTCGGTCGAACAGAGCCGGCATCTTTGGCGTAGTCCGGGTAGCCCGCGCTCGCCCCCTCCCGCAGTCTAGAGATTTCAGCCGCGGCCACTTTCCTGGTTCGAGCAATGCGTTCGAAGCGCTGATCTCGACAACCAGGCGTTCCGCCAAGCGACCGCACGTGCTCCGGATCGACAACTGCCAACCGCATGAGCGGTATGCAGTCCTGAGGTTCGGTTATCATCATTCAAAATGGCAATGGAATTGCCTAGTGGGGAGAGGGTCCGATCGTGTCAGGACTTTTATTGAAAGATACATATATCAGCAGCACCGCAAGGCCGGGGTATTTTCAGCTACGCACGTCCGCGTCCCTAGGCGCGCTGACGGCGATACTTTTTTCCGGATCGGCGGGCGCTCAGTCGCTGCTGCTCGATCCTGATGAAGTCACCATCCTTGAGACGATCACGGTCACGGCGACGAGGAGCCCGAATGACAGCTTCCAGGTCCCTGCGTCCGTCTCGGTCGTTGACAGACAACAGATCGAGGACGCACAGGCAAACACACTTTCATCGGTTTTGCGTCATCTGCCCAATGTCAACTATGGCGGCGGGCCGCGCTCTGCCGCGCAAAGTCCGGCAATAAGAGGGTTTCAGGGGCCGAGGATCATCCTCACCGTGGACGGCGCCCGGCGCAACTTCGAGGGAGGCGTGCACACGCCGCTACTGCTCGACCCGGACTTCGTGCGGCAGATCGACGTCGTTCGCGGCCCGATGTCGGCAAGCTACGGCAGTGGTGGACTGGGCGGCGTGATGGCGTTTGAAACCATCACGGGGGATGATTTCATCGAGGAGGGCAAGAACTATGGTGGCCGCGTCAGGACGGGATATCGAAGCGCCAACGAAGAGTTCTCTACAAATCTGACTGCGGCCATGCGAGCGGGCGATTTCGACGTCCTGGCAAGCGGCACCTACCGAGACCTCGGAACTATCCGCACCGGAATGGGTGAAGATCATGCGACCTATCCGAATGACGGAAACCTCAGGAGCGGATTGCTCAAGGCATCCTACAGGCCTAACGATCTCAACGATTTCGTTCTGTCCTATCAACACTTCAACGACAGGCATGTCGGACCAACCAATCCCGGCGGAAACCTGCTGTTCCCGTTTTCGCAGGAGCTATCCCGTCAGCAGGATCAGTTCACGGGAAACTGGTCGTTCCGCGACGAGAATCAAAGCTGGCTCGACGGAAAGATCACCCTTTATCACACACGCTTCAAGCTCGACGGAGAAAGCCGTTCCGGAGCGGACGATACATCGTTCGAGACAGAAACGTCTGGTTTGAGCCTTCAGAATAGCAGCCGCTTCGAGACCGGCTCGTGGGCAAGCCATCGTCTGACTTATGGCGTCGACTATTATCGGGACACCTACGCAAACCTGTCTAACAGTACCCCAAATTCGGTCGCACCCGATGGGAACATGGCTGCATTCGGCGGTTTCGTGCAAGATGAAATCTCGGTTCTGGATGATTGGACAGTCATAGCGGCACTGCGCCACGATACCTACGAAATGTCCTCGCCAGGGCAGCAGAGCGCACGTCATAGCCGACTCTCACCAAAGCTGACCGTCAAGTACCAGCCGTGGGATTTCCTCGGGGTCTACGCAAGCTATGGACAGGCGTTTAGGGCACCGACTGCGACAGAGATGTACAGCCATTTGGATACAGACCGGGCACTGTTCAACTTCCGCTCGAACCCGGATCTGAAACCGGAAACCAGCACGACGTTCGAAGTCGGCGCCATGCTGTCCCTCACTGACCTGATCGCAAACGGCGATCGCCTGCAGGCGAAGGCCACATACTTCTCCGAGGACGTCAAGGACCTGATCGACCAGCAGGTCATTGGCACCTACATTCGTCAGCCGCCCTTCTCCGGCACCGGGCTGATCTTCCAGCGACGCAATGTTGCCAAAGCCGAGCGGCACGGAGCTGAGATCGAGCTGGCCTATAGCTGGGACGCACTTACACTCGGCCTTGGCTACGCGACGGTGAGGTCCAGGAACAGCGCCAATGGCGACAATCTCTATGCCCCGCCCGACAAGCTTGCGCTCGGCGCACAATACCAGATCAACGAGAACTGGTCGGTTCGCTATCTCGGACAATTCGTTGCAGCCCAAGATTACGACGCAACAGAGTTGCGTCGTCGCGATTCCTATACGCTCCACGATGTTGGTCTAACCTACGAGAAAAACTGGTTCCGGGCGGATTTCAGCGTCACCAACCTCTTCGACGAGGGATACGCAACCTACCAGCAATCCCAGGCCAACACCTTCGCTTATGAAGAGGGCCGCAGTTTCAACCTCACGCTCTCAGCAAAATTCTGATGGCCAAACCAGCCGCACCTGGTTTGGCCGCGCATCATCCAGATTGGAGATTTCGCATGAAGATTACATTGTTCGCCGCTTCCATGATTATCACAATGGCCGTGCCTGCTCTTGCCGATCAGGCAATAGAGATAAAGTTCGCAGCGGAAATCGGCGGTATGACATTCAATTGTTCCGAGACCTATCCGGGCCTCGGAAAGCCTGAAGCGTCGGTGCGCGGCATCGATTATCGCGTGTTTGTGCATTCCCCTGCACTCGTTCGAGCCGATGGCAGTCTTCAGCCGATTGTGCTCGAGCAGGACGGAAAGTGGCAACACGAGAACCTTGCCCTGCTTGATTTCGAGGATGGAACCGCGGGATGCAACGCAGCAGGCAACGCAGACCTTAACACCAGCCTGCGTGGGACCGTTCCAGCGGGCGAATACAAAGGCCTGGCGTTTGACGTGGGGGTGCCGTTCGAGATGAACCATGTCGATCCGACACTGGCGCCGGCGCCGATCAATACGACCGCGATGTTCTGGAACTGGCAGAACGGCTTCCGCTTCATCCGCATAGACCTCGTCCCTACCGATCGGACCGAGGACGGTCCGAAAGGCTGGTTCCTCCATCTTGGATCCACACAATGCGCAGGGGAATCGAAGACCGAAGCACCATCGTCCTGCAAGAACCTCAACCACATGAAGGTGGCGTTTGAGGACTTCGATCTGCAAAACAACGTCATCGTGATCGACCCGGCTCCCGTCATTGCGGAAGCGGACCTGCGCGTGAACGCCCCAGACACGTCCCCCGGCTGCATGTCATTTCCCGGCGATGCAGACTGCGACACCGTCATGGGCAAGCTCGGCCTCCCCTATGGGGAGCTACCGGCCGCAGAGCAATTGCTCCTGAAGGTCCGGTAATCGTGCGCCTGCTCGCGGCCGCGTTTAGCGTCGTCATTGCCTCGGCAGCGATCGCTGCCGGGGTGCCGGACCATTTCGTATGGCCGATTCCCGCCTGGATGCCGCCCCCGCCGGTGCCGGACGACAACCCGATGACAGCGGCCAAGGTCGAGCTTGGACGCCACCTTTTCTACGATGCAAGACTGTCTGCTGACAACACGATCGCCTGTGCTTCCTGCCACGCTCAGAAGCTGGCGTTCACGGATGGCCGCGAGCTGGCCGTCGGCATCAACGGCACTGTTGCGTTCCGCAATGCACCATCGCTTGCAAATGTCGGTTATTTTCCCTTGGTGACCTGGGCCAATCCGCATGTGGGGAGCCTCGAATTTCAGGCGCTGATTCCGATCTTCGGAGACAATCCGGAGGAGATGGGATTAAACGGCAAGGAGAACGAAATCTTCGCGCGCCTGCGCGCGGACCCATTCTATGCGGAGGCTTTTCCGGAGGCATTTCCCGAGCGCCCGGATCTGGACCTCTTTACGGTCACCCGCGCCCTTGGCGCGTTTCAGCGGACCCTGATATCGGTCAACAGCTCCTATGATCGCTTCAAGTATGCAGGGGAGAAGAACGCCTTGTCGGACGCGGCGAAGCGCGGCGAGCAGCTTTTCTTCGACCACAGATTTGAATGCTACCACTGTCACACGGGCATTCATTTCACGAACAATCTGCAGACGTCCCGCAGCGCCTTCGCCGAAACAGGCATGCACAATACGGGCCTCTACAACATCGGCGGCACAGGCGACTATCCACGGCAAGCGACGGGCATGATCGAGTTCACCGGCGCCCCTTCGGATATGGGAAAGTTCCGCACCCCATCCCTGCGCAATGTCGCGGTGACCGCACCGTATTTCCATGACGGATCAGCCAGGACGCTGCGCGACGTGATCGATCACTACGCAGCCGGCGGCCGGACAATCAAGGATGGACCCTATGCCGGCATCGGGGCGAGAAGCCCCTACAAGGACGGGATGATCGCGGGGTTCCAACCTACCGACAAGGAGATCGACGACCTCGTCGCCTTCCTCGAGAGCCTGACAGATGAGGATTTCCTGTCCAATCCCGCCTATTCTGATCCGTGGCCTGCAGGCCATCCTGCGACCATCGAACGGGTTTCGCCATGACAAAGGTTGGCTTCCTGCTGATTGCAATTCTTGTGACAATACAACCGGTGCTGGCTCATGAATTTCGCCTGAACAATCTCCAGATCATCCATCCCGCGATTCCGGCGACGAGCCTTAACGCGACATCGGCACCGATCTATATGGTTCTTGCGAACGAAAGCGACCAAGCCGAACGGCTGCTGGCGATCGAAACTGACTTCGGGACCGTGACGTTTCAGCGGCCCGCAATTGCTGACGACGGAACCAGTCGCATGGAGGTCGTTCCCCATATCGATATTCCGTCGGGGGAAATCGTGCACCTGGCACGCGGCGAAATTCGTGGGGTCGTTGACGGGCTTTCGCGTCCGATCTTCGAAGGCGGGTTGCTTCCCGCAGTTCTGGTCTTCGAACGCAGGGGACGCTTCGAGATGTTCTGTATGGTCGATCCGCCTGACGACGATGAAAATGAAACCCTGGAGGACGCAGCGAATTCGGGCGACAGAACGGATCGCGCGGCGGATCTCCTGGCCATCAACACGGTATTGCGCGCGGAGCTGGGAAATAAGCCGGATATCGTCATTGCACCGGTCGTTCTGGATGGCGCTTTCGCCGTGGCGGGCTGGACGCACGGAGAGGCAGGTGCGCGTGTTTTGCTTCGCCGTGACACAAACGATGGATGGTATGTGGAGATGTGGTCTGGTGAAAGCCTTATGTTGCCTGCGACTCTCAGCAGTATCGGCGTACCAAGATCAGCCGCCGAAACCCTCCGTCGTGAACTATCAGCCTCCGAGGCGTTGCTCGGGCGTCCATTCACGGAGCGGTTCGACAACTATCCTGGCACTGTCGTCATTGGACGAAACAGGAGTTCCTTCGCAATCCCCTGAAACATCTGTCCTAGGTTGGAATTTTCGACACTTGGAAGAGAATCGGTGAAGCGCGGCACAAACGCGCAAGCTCAAGTTCATATTCTCAACTTGTCTAAAGCCTGTTAGATATTCCATTTTGGAGGAAGCGGATTGCGATATCGTGGGCTGAAGTCATGGAACATGGGGGTTGCGCTCGTCGCTTCCTACATGCTCGTGCTTCAGGCGCTGATCGGAGCTTTTGCACTTGGGGCGGCGGCGGCATCTCCGATGCTGGATGCCTTCGGCAATCCTCTTTGTATAACCAGCACTGATTCCACTGATACCGGCTCTGACCGTACCAGTCACAGCGCTATGCCGGACTGTTGCACGATAGCATGCAACATGTTCGCGCCGGTAACCACGGACGAACGCGCTCCATCGTCGGTCGCCAACCCGCTTCCCTTGGCCGTGGAAAAGCTCACTCCCGATTTCATTACTGTGGGACGTATTCTCTCTCCGGAAGAAAGCCCCGGAAGTCCCCGCTCACCTCCTCTGGCCGCTGCCTGAACTGGTCGCCTGACGGCGATTTTCAAGCAATAGCTTTGCGCCTCGCGGGAGATGCCGCGACTAGGCGCGCAAGAGGAGAAATTCAATGCAACTCTCATTCCGTGCGGCCGCACGTGCAGCCGCTTATCCGCTCATTCGTTTTCGGTCCATCGAGGAGCGACTGGGCATTATCGGATTCACGCTCGCCCTTCTGTTCGTGATGACAAATTCTATTATGGCGCACGAGTTCAAGGCCGGCGACATCGAACTCGTTCATCCCTGGTCCCGTGAAACTCCGCATGGAGCCAAGGTGGCAGCAGGTTACGTGAAGATCGTCAATCACGGCTCCGGGGCTGATCGACTTATCTCCGCTACCGGCGAAATCGCTGGCCGCACCGAAGTCCACGAGATGGCAGTCGACGACAAGGGCGTCATGACGATGCGCCCGGTCGAGGGAATCAATGTTCCCGCCGGCGGCGAGGTCGAACTCAAGCCGGGCGATTTCCACATTATGTTTCTGGACCTGACCGGTGCAAAGAAGAAGGGCGAGAAATTTGCCGGGAGCCTGACCTTCGAGAAAGCCGGCACCATCGAGGTCGAGTTCTCGGTGGACGCTATGGGCGGCGATACAGGGCACGGCTCCGGCCACGACAATCATGGTGGTCACGACAGCCATGGAGGATGACGGTCGCTCCCGGCGGCTGCGCATGGCTATTGCTGTTCTGGGGATACTCGCTTCCGTTCTGATACCGGCGACCGCCTGGGTCCTGTTCAGGCCTGGCGGTCCGCTGGTCGCGCAATCCCAACCCGCCGTGGACATTGGTGGGCCGTTCACGCTCGTCACCCACAAGGGCGATACGCTGAGCGATCAGGATCTGACCGGCCAGCCATATGCTGTGTTCTTCGGCTTCACCCACTGCCCGGAAATCTGCCCCACAACCTTGTGGGAGATGTCGGAGGCGCTCAAACAACTGGGGCCTGATGCTGAAAGGTTGAGAGTGCTGTTCATCAGCGTCGACTCGATGCGCGATACGCCTGAGTTTCTCGATAACTATCTGCAGTCCTTCGATCCACGGATCGTAGGACTTACGGGCAGCGAGGAAGAGATCGCAGCCGTCGGCAAGGGGTATCGTGCCTATTGGGAGAAAGTGCCAACCGAGGATGGCGACTACACGATGAACCATACTGCTTCCATCTACCTGATGGACGGCAGGGGACAGTTTGTCGGAACAATCGCTTATGGCGAACAGCAAACAGTGCGGATGGAAAAGCTGCGCAAGCTGCTTGCGGGAGCATCTATATGAGCGATGCTGCGAACGCACTGACAGCAATGGCCGCGACCGTTCTTACTGGGGCAGCCGCCGGGGTCATCGTCTTTACGGGCTCCGCATGGCTAAACCCCGCAGCGGCAGCGCTTGCCTTCGACTGGCTCGGTGACGGTCTGGGGCTGTCGGACGCGTTAATCCCGGCCTGGTTCCTCGGACATGTCGCGCTGATCGTCCACCACATCCTGCCTGGCATCGCCCGGTCATGAATCGCTGATTTGCACCCGCGCACCAGTGCGGGTGCAGCATCACACGGCTGCAAAGTGATCGCAACCGTTCCAACCCTGCCGGCAGGGCATGCCGGCTTACTTAAAGAAGGAAAAATCAATGTTGAAAAAACTCGTGCTTGCGCTCGCTGTGACAGCCATCACCGCGCCCGCAATGGCCCATGTGAGCCTCGAAACAAAGGAAGCGCCGGCTGGCTCGACTTATAAGGCCGTCTTCCGCGTTCCACATGGTTGCGAAGGCAAGCCGACCAACGTGGTTCGCGTGCAGATCCCCGAAGGTGTGATCTCGATCAAGCCGATGCCGAAAGCTGGCTGGACGCTGGAAAAGGTCCGCGGCGAATATGGAAAAAGCTACGATTACTACGGCTCGCAGGTCAGCGAGGGCGTGAAGGAAGTTGTTTGGTCAGGCGGCAATCTCGGCGATGACGAATATGACGAGTTCGTTCTGCGCGGCTACTTTTCGGCCGACCTTAAGGAAGGCGACACGGTATATTTCCCGGTCGTTCAGGAGTGCCCGGACGGTCTGACCGAGCGGTGGATCGAGGTTCCGGCTGAGGGCCAGAGCAGTGACGATCTCGAACTGCCTGCGCCAAGCGTGAAACTCGGAAAGGCTCACGGCGGCCACTAAGCCGACAAACATCGGGTCGGCGGCAACGCCGACCCGCTCTTCTCGCTACGGAACAAAACTATGCCGCGCACTCTCCCATTCGCATCTTTCAGGCATTCAGGTGTCGTCCTCATCGCCATCATCTTCGCATCTGTTGCGATGTGCTCGCAGGCGTTGGCCCACGCTGCCCTGACCGGAACAAGCCCGAAGGATGGGGACGTGGTGCAGTCGGCACCATCGCGGCTTTCGCTCTCATTCAGCGAACCCGTGTCCCCTCTGGCGCTGAACCTGATCAAGCCCGACGGCACAACCATTGCGCTTGAAGATTTTGTATTGCGTGACCGCACCGTTGACATTGAAACTCCGCTGGATCTCGGCGCTGGGACGCACGTCGTGACATGGCGTGTCGTCTCCGAAGACGGCCATCCGGTAGGGGGATCGGTGATCTTTTCCATTGGTGAACCAAGTGCAGCCCCGCCGCCTGTTGCAGAACCCATTGATCCAACGGTCCGAGCAGGGCTCTGGATCACCAAGGTCATGCTCTACCTGGGGGTGTTCTTCGGCATAGGCAGCGCTTTCGCAGCTATCTGGCTCGTCCCTCAATCGCGATCGGGGTCGGCGGTGGCAGTTGTCGCGATCATTACTGGCGCTGTCGGAACCGCATTGTCCCCGGGAC
>Ga0265293_10006297_pt1 | contig 19123 bp, 32 predicted proteins | sample Munlanlewell138R_FD_192505 | JGI IMG/M metagenome (GOLD analysis project Ga0265293, IMG submission 192505) | Leachate microbial communities from a municipal landfill in Southern Ontario, Canada - Leachate well 138R | ecosystem: Engineered > Solid waste > Landfill > Unclassified | place: Canada... | reverse complement strand
GAGGTTCCGGCGACCGTTCCGGCGAGTCCTCCAGACCAAGGAGACCGGCCTGAGCGGGCGCTGTCAGGTCTGCGGGGAGGAGGCCGACCTCAGCATCGTATATCTCGACGACGGCGAAACGCTCCTTGCCTGCGGCAAGTGCGGCGAGGAGGGGAAGTTTTGAGATCCCCGTACGAGGCGTACCTCCAGGACACTCTGGAGAACCTGACTCTCGACGAGATCGAGAACCTCATGGAATTTGAGCCAAACGAGGTAGAGTGTGAGGTGTGGGGGATTACTCCCGACGAATGCACGCGGGCGTTGGAGGAAGCCGCGAGGGTGAAAAGAAAAGAGAGAAAAGATTAGACCATTTTCCCTTTTTTCCTTGTTCGTGTGTTCGCGTCCGAACGGTTCGCCCGGGTCTCCGTGTACCGGCGGCCCGTTCTGCTGATCCTCCGTCCCGGGGCAAGGGCTTTGCGGCTGGCATCACTCCTCAGGCCCTGCCGGGTCTGCCCTCCAGGTACGGGGGTCTGAGGCATCCTCTTTACGGTACGTGGTTTTCTGACGGCTCCGGTCTTTTTGTTGACCGCGATGAGGGTTTCGGCCGGCTTTACGCTCACCAGAGTGGCCTGGTTTTTCGCAGGCTTCTTCTTACCTTTCTTGCTGCTAGGTTTCTTTTTCGCAGGCATACAATAGAGTGTAGTTATATATTAATAAATTTAATGTTTAGAACGCTTAATTTTGTGTACGTATTTTTTTGGTAAGTATTTTCCTGGTTCGATGTTCACAAACCCGACACTTTCAACACTGTTTAGAAATGTGGCATATGTCTGTTTTAAAAACACGAATGATAACCATTATATACAGTGTTGTATATTATGTTCCTTTGTGAACAACATGAACACGTCTAAGAACCGAATGGCAGAGGTCTACGACCCGCATGCCAACATCCGTACCGTCCGCGAGAAGTTCCGCAACGTCGGCCCCGTCCTCGAAGGCATCGACGATGACGACCCGATCCACCTCGCAGCACGAGAGATGTGGGGTGCGATCAACAAAGATCTTGGAGAGGTATGATGCCGGCCTTCGAAGTCGAATGGTCTCTCAAGGGCCTTTCTCGCGTCGAGGCGGGCTCAGAGGAGGAGGCCATGCAGAAGGTGTATGGCATGACCGACGACCGTCTTCGCAAAGATGTTACGGGGTTTGAGATCTCCGACACCGAGGTGGCCTGAATGGTGCATCTCGCTCTGGGAGCCATGGCCGACCCTGTGATCGACCAGCTTGAAGCGCAGGGGTACACCCTCCCGGAAGACGACGCAACCAGGATCCAGAAGTTGGCTGATGCCGTCACTCTGGTCAACGTCCACGGCCTGATCCCGGACAGCATATGCAGGACGGCCCGGAGGCATATCCTGGACGATGTCGGAAGGTGTGCCCAGCGGCTCGAAAACAATGATCAGGAGGGCTAATCTCATGCCGAGATCAGAAAATCGCAGATGCAAAGACTGCATCTATTTCGACGCCCTCGTAAACGATGGGCTTTGCCGGCGACACGCTCCGATGCCCGGAGGTCAACGAGAGGACGCCCTCTGGGCGATGGTGCTCTCAGACGATTGGTGCGGGGAGTTTGCCCCGAGGAGAGAATCATGACCCCCTCTCCAATTGAAAGTTTCTATCCGACCCCCTCGGCATTGATCGCAAAGATGCTGGACGGGATAGACTTCCGCCTTGTAGCGTCGGTCCTCGAACCTTCGGCAGGCAAGGGCGACCTCGCCGACGCGGTGAAACAGAAGATCATCAGCAGGCAGCGATGGGGTCAGAGGGATCCCTCCCCCGACATCGACACCATCGAGATCAACCCCGACCTCCAGCACGTCCTGAAAGGGAAGGAGCACCGGGTGATATTCGATGATTTCCTGAAGTTCTCGACGTTCAAGCACTATGACCTGATCGTGATGAACCCGCCCTTCGCGGACGGAGACAAACATCTCCTGAAGGCGCTCGAACTCCAAGCCCGTGGCGGCGGGATTGTATGTCTCCTGAACGCCGAAACGGTTCGGAACCCCCGGACCTATGCCCGGCAAGAACTCACCAAGGCCCTGAACCGGCACGGCGCCACCATCACCTACCTGGATGGCGAGTTCATGCAGGCCGAACGCCCCACCGACGTTGAGGTGGCGCTGATCAAGGTGTGGATCCCGCCTGTGAAACACGACAGTGTGATCCTGGACTCGCTCGACCGTGGGCCTACAATCCACGAGGTGGATGCAGAATGCAACGCGCTGAACGTGAACGACTACATTACCGCCGTCGTGCGGACGTTCGAGGAAGAGACCCGGGCCGGTCTGCAACTGATCAGGGACTACAAGACCATCAAACCGCTGATCATGGATTCGATGTGCAACGAGTACGCTCATCCGATCCTCGAACTCAAGATCAAGGATAGTAGTGACCTGTCTGAAAACCAATTCCTCCAGCAGACCCGGATGAAATACTGGGAAAACCTCTTCATGAACCCGCAGTTCACCTCAAAGTTCACCTCGAACCTGCTGGAGCAGTGCCGGGGAGATGTGAAGCGTCTCCAGGACTACGACTTCAATGAGTACAACATCAACGTCATCAGGCTGGAACTGACACAGAAGATGATCAAGGCCACGGACGAGACAATCATTAAACTGTTCGACACACTGACCCACGAATACCACTGGACGCCGGAAACAAAGAAAAACCGGCATTACTTCAATGGGTGGGCTACAAACAAGGCGTGGAAAATCAACAAGAAAGTGATCCTACCCATACGCCTCTACCAGTATCTGACTCAGGATTACGCGCCCTATTCCTACCGCGAGGTGGAAGAACTCATCGACATCGACAAGACGCTGCACTACCTTTCAGGGAACCAGAACAGCGCATCAGACGTAACAGAAATCCTGGAACAGGCAAAAAAGAACCAAACAACAAAAAACATCCAGTTTGAGTTCTTCTCGATCGTCTGCTACAAGAAGGGGACGACACACATCACCTTCACGGACGAGGACCTGCTCAAACGGTTCAACATCTACGGATGCCAGCACAAGAACTGGTTGCCGCCCACCTACGGACAGAAAGCATACGAAGATATGGACGCCGACGAAAAGGCTGTTATCGATGACTATGAGGGCGAAACGTCCTATACAGAAACCATGGACAACGCCCAGTATTACCTTGGGGCCTGCAACAACGTCTATCCCGCTATAACCGACTCTGCATGATATTCAGGAGACAGATAGATGAGAGTCATAGCATACGCCAGAGTGAGCACAAATCACCAAAACCTCGACATACAGCAAGAACAGATCGCCAAGTTCTGCCAGTTCAGAGGCTACGAACTGGTAAAGGTCTACACCGACAAGGCCAGCGGCAAGAACACCGACCGCCCCGGCTTCCAGCAGATGATCAGAGACCTCGAACACAACCCCCTGAGTGCCGAGGCCCTGGTGATCTACAAACTCGACCGGGTGGGCCGGTCCCTCCAGGACCTCATGAACATCTCCAAGTACCTCGAAGAGCACGACATCGGACTCATCAGCATCACCAACAACATCGACACTACGACGAAGGAGGGGCGGCTTTTCTTCTACATTATGGGAGCTCTTGCGGAATACGAGCGAGAGCTCATCATGGAGAGGACGAAGTTGGGGCTCGATGCCGCGAGGGAGAAGGGGGTTAAGTTCGGCCGCCGGCGCAAGACGGTGAACATCAAGGAGGCGCAGCGGATGATTGCCGAGGGAGTCCCAAAGACAACGATATGCAAGAAGTTCGGCATCGGGAGGACGACCTTGTATAAGAGACTGAAGGAGGTTGAAGAAAATGAATCATGAAGAAACTATATCCTGGGTAGAGAAGGCGAGCGGTCGCAAATGCTCGCCTCTTGGAAAGAAAGTGGCCATCCTGCTGGCATATGTCGCCGGCGGAGGGATATACAACGCCCCCATCAAGCACGAGAACGTGAAATGGGACGATCCCTACTGTGTCGAAGTGGTGTGGTTGGGATGCCTGACATCATGGGACAAATGGGATCTGTCTCAGATCTGGGTCGCTGCCAACCGGATGATGTTGCGAGTGGAGATCGAAGGGGCCACAGTCGGCCGGCTTCGGTTGAGATTCCACGAACGGGAATCAAGGACCGGGCGGTTGATGGACCGGCTGCCGACCTGCGAGGAATTGATCGAGTATGTTGATCGGGATTTCGGGTTCTGGGGAAGGGGGTGAGCGAGCGCGTGATCCTCCGGCACCCGAGGTATCGATACGTGGGAGATCCGGCCCTCGTGGATCCCTGCGAGTACCACGGCAATCCCCACGCCGACAACGCCGAGTGCTACGATGGGCGATGCCCCGGTCGTATACGGGGGCGGTGCCCATACAGCCACGGGCAACTGATCCCCGCGTTCGACGTCTATTTTGAGCCCGAGGAGGTAACGCCATGAACTCCCTTCAGAACTTCCTGGACCGCAGACACGACGATATAGTTGCGACGGTCGCGGCGCTGGCGCTGGCGGGCATGATAATGTCTCCCCTCGTCGGCCTTATGTTGCTGTATGAAGGAGCTATGGCAACATCCCGTGGCCAATTCCCCTATGCAGCCTTGTGTGTTGCGGGGAGCGTCATTTGCGTTCAGGTATTGTACATATCGCGGCGCGTGCTCGTCCTGGGAGCAACCTATGTGACTGGGCAGGCAATCGCCGTCAACATCGAATCCGCCACCGAGGAGACGGACGACACGCTTCTGAAAAAGCGGGGCTCGCAGGGTGGATTGTGTAATGGGAGAGACGAGCGATGAAACTGATTGAGATCATCCGAGATCCGTGCGTGCTCTGCCCGAAAACGAACGGCGTCGTACGGGTATCAGAATGCCAGAGTTGTGAACACTTCTATGGCTACAACATCGGAGAGACAAAAATTGGCTGTAGGGGTGAAGAGCAATGAAAAAGACGTATTGGCATATCGTCACCTGGGTCCACCCATCATCCGAAGACGGGCTCTCTGTTGGTGACGTTATCGGGTATGACGAGAAGAAAAACGAGCGGTATGGGCACGACTCTAAAGGCAGGGGATTCTATGTCAAAACCAAACTTGCCTTCCTCGGCGCGTTGCCCGCAGATTATCATGAACGGCACCCCGAAGAGGCTCGGGCAAGGCTCGACCTGTGGAAAGAGAAGTTCATGGCGAACTATCCGGGATCACCGGATAGTTCCGCACTTCCAGCCCGCGTGGAGGGATGAGAGCCATGATGATAGTCGATGAAGAGAAGATCCGCTCCTGGTTGTCTGCCCGGGCAACGGAACACCAGGATCGAAACGAGTGGGACGCGTCGTTCGAAGACCTGTATCTTGTTACGGCACTCTTCCGGGGCGCTCCTCATCATGGCCGGGCGCCCCGGCACCCCTCGCCTCGCGTACCAATTCCTCATCACCCTCGTCGCCGTTCCGCTCGTCACCGCCACCGCCAAAACCGCCGTCGCCTACCCTGGCACCGGGCTCGGGTTCTCGGGCGTGGTCTTCGCCATGGCCGGGATTCTCACAGTCACCATCATCCAGGCAGCACCGAAGGACCGGCTCGCCGGGGTGCTCGTCCTCGCGGCCGTCCCCCTCCTCGTCCCGCCCGTCGGCGCCCTCCCTGACGGCAGGATCTTCTACACTGATGTGGGGGGGCACTGGTGCGGGTTCGTGGTCGGTTGCGGGACCGCCCTGGTGTACCCTCTCACCGAGACCCGGAGGGAGTGGATCGGGGTGCTCGCCCTCGCGTACTTCGCGGCCGGCGCGTTGCCGATGGGGGTCTAACTCCTCGCGGCATTCGCCACAAGCCCATACATCCCTTTTTTCATCTCGTCGTTGGAAAAACACCTTGGCGGCATCATGCCCGTTTCCGGCCGTCTATGGGCCTCCATAGATCGCCCCTGATCGCCCATCTCGCCGCCGGTAAGGTGAAACTACCCTTGTGATCTTGCCTCCGGTATCGAAATTGAGGATCGATCCATTTTCACCATGTCATCATCACATCATCATCACATCATCACCATGTCATCATCACATCATCACGGGGGTGAGGCGCGTGGTGATGTGATGAGGACCGATCCCTTTTTTTCTCTCCTCACGCGACATCTATTAGCATGATGACGACGCAGGAGGTGGCGGAGGCGGCGGACCTCCCCACCGAGACCGCCCGGCGATATCTCAATAGGTTCTCAGAATTCTGCCCTTCGACGAAGGAGAGTAGGCGAAAAATGTATGATGATGATGTGGTGATGACCGTGATGAGTGTCCGCGCCCTCTACGATCAGGGGCTCGGTACCGAGGAGATCCGAGACGCCCTCGCGCGCGAGATCACTCCCACCCTCGACGCCGAGGTGATCGAGGACGATGAGGTGGGGGTCGTCGTCCCTCTGCCGCCGGAGGTCGAACAGCTGATTCGTCTCCTTCCCCGAATCCACGAGGTGATGGAAGAACAGCAGGAGAGGATCATCGGCCTGGAGGGGGAGGTGAAGGCCCGGCAGGTGAGGGAGGAGGAGCTTGCCGGTGAGATTGGGGGGCTTCGGGAGGATCTGAAACGAAGCGAAATGCTTCGAGTACAGACGGCCGAGGATGGCCGCAAAATAAGGGGGGAGATAGATTGTATGTCTGCGGAAATCAAGGAGATACGGGCCGAAAGAAAAGAGGGGGTTTGGGAGAGGTTACGCGCCTGGTTCGGGGGGTGAGGAGGCACGGGCGAGGAGGTGGGCGTGCACCTTCTTGTAGCAGATCGCTGTGATCAGCAGCGCAACCGCCGCGTAAAACCACTGTGCCATCTCTGCCGACATCCCCGCCCTCCCCAGCAGACCATACACAGGGACAAGTCCAGTCCATGTCCCGATGAGACAGATGGCTACGGAAAAATATTGAAGGGCGGGATCAGATGGTCCCTCAGAGGCGCAATATGCCATCCATCCGTCACGAAGGTGGAGGACAATCCACACCCCAAGAGAGAACGGAATTGCCAGCCCATATGCCATGAATAGCGATCTCGTAAGGAGAGACGGGTCAGAACTTATCGACCCCATAATCCCACATAAACAGATCCCCACAAGCGCCATCAGCACGAGGTAGGTCAGAACGCCGAAGAACACAATTTCCTTCTCGTATTTCATGTCGATCCTCCAACTCCCCCTTCGACTGCCCGGCCCAGTAGTGCCCTGACCCTGGAGAGATGGCGTTCAGACTCCGCGTTCGGCTCCCCCTCGACATTTGTGTGCATTATGGAGAGCGCATCTATAATGGTGCGGTGTTCGTCTTTCGACAGATCCATCAGGGCCACCTCATCGGGTATCTCGTTTAGCCATGATTCGAGGTTTATGAGTTTCGGCTCCATCTTTTCACCTCACACGAACCAAGAAAGGTCGTCCTGCTGGCGTACGCGTTTCTTTTGTCCTTTCGGCTTCGCCTTCTTCTGCGGAACGCTCCTGCCATTGGACTGAGAAGTTTTCTTCCCCTTTTTCTTGGGTTTCGGTTTCTGGGATGGCGGTTTGCTCTTCGCCTTCTTCTTCGGAGCAGGCTCATCGATAAGGTTTGACGCCATCGAATCCACTGCAGACAATACCTTCGGCCCGTGCTTTGACGCCGCCGAACGAGCCGAACGAGCCGCAGCACCGACAGGGGCGGCCATCACGCTGGCCCGGCCTATTGCCTTGCCTATGCGGGAGGGGTTCTTCTCGGCTTCGCGGCGAGCCTCCTCCCTTTTGCGTTCTTTGGCCTCCTTCTTAACTCTTTTTTTCTCGGACTCGTCATCTTTCCCTTTGTTGATGCCGGCCCGTACGCGGTCCAGATATCCCATGTTTTTCACCTCGTGTTGTGTTCGTCATCTGGCAGGAGGGCGTCAAGCCGGTTGCGGATCTTCCGAACGTCGCCCACAATTATGCTGCCGATGAGCAGAATCATCGAAAAGTTGGCGAGGCCCAATATCCCTACCGGGTTGTCTGCCCATACGGATTCGGGTACCAAGAGAAGCAGGACGAATGTCAGAACTCCCGTAACGAACAGTGCAAGAGGGACGAGAGCCCCAAGGATCTTGTTCGCACTCACAAGCGACCTTTCAAATCTCTCGTTTTTTGTTGCCGTTTCCATTTTTTATCTCTCCAGAGTCAAGAATGCGTGTTCATCGTTCGTTCCAGTCGCAGAACGCAATAGCATGCAACGCCTCGGCGACCTTCTGTTTTCCGGCGATTACTTCGTGCGTGATCGCTTCGATCTCTCTCATCCGGGCTTCTGTCACTCCCAACGCCGACTCCACGGTCGAGAGGCGGAGAGCGGAGGCCAGGGGGACCGCCTCGCACCGCTCCATCACCACTCCTCCTGATAGGGGTAATACCGGTCGTACTTCTGCCGTTTCAGAATGGTGGTCACAAACACCGCAATGCCGAGGACGGGAATCAAGTACATCAGGAAAAAGTACAGGTTGCAGATCGTGTTGATGTTGCCCATCGTATCCCATTCTGGAGATACGTCATATGCCCCCGCAACAGTATACCCGTCGATCATACTCTCCAGAACCGTGCCGCCTGCAAAAGACATGACCACCCCGATCAGGATCGTGACGATCATGATTACGAACCCTTCCCAGACAGGCATGAACTGCGTCATTGTCCTCTCTCCTCCAGGGCGCGGATGCACGCCCACCCCACAATCCCCAGCAAGGCAATTACCGGAATGGCGCTATACCACCCAATCGCCCAGGACATGGATCCTGCGGTCTGTACTCCAATCTGGCTGTTGCCGATCATACTGTTCGCCGTCTCGATTATGGCGTTCAGAACCGGGAGGAAACAGATGAAGAGGAGGGACGCCACCACCAGGAATAGCCCCACGGCGATCAGCCCGTAGGCGATTCCTTCGTCGTTGTCAATTCGCATCATACATCCTCCGATTAACGATTCGTGTCTCCAGAGCGCAGGGCTGAAAGTGAACGACAACGTACTTCTTAGATCTAGTAGGTAGAGGGCGGGGGGCATGTGTTGTTGTTGTTGCGGTCATGTGCCCCCCAGCCCATACATCTCTAGGGCGCCCACACTCTTCCAATACCGCCATGTCGATTGTGAAACGTGGATGTCTTTCAGCGCTTCCCTGTGAGACATACCCATCTGGATACACTCTTCGTACCGAGGGAGGAGACGGGTAATTCGTTCATACATCTCCTGCGTCTTCTTCGGGAGGGTTTTCCCTCCTGTGACCTCAGAAACGGTTTCTTCGTCGGCGATCTGTTGTGCCCGCTCCGCGATGATCTTCTTCGTAACGTCTCGGCGTATCTTGTCATATTTCCGGGAGAGGAACTCTGGAGGGCGGACGATCACGTAACGCACAATCTTCTCTCCGTCTCCCGTGACAAGGTGAGGGGTCAGTTGCTTGTTGTTCATTCGGAAGATGGTCTTTGTCTTGAAGAACCGCATCGTCGAGACGCCGGCGTTGAAGTAGGGGCGGTCCATCTCCCCCGCATAGTTGCAGAGCATGCGAGGTACCTTGTCCAGGAGCATCTGGTTCGGCATTGACATGATCTGAACCGTCTCGGCGATCCGGTTGATCTGGAAAATGTCGTTTTTGTTGCGGTTTTCCTTGGTGGCAAAGGCTCTTGAGTTCCACCCGACCCCGATGTCGTCGTAGATGTAAATGTTGTTGGGTTTCGCATTCCCCATCACCTCGAACGCCCGCGTGGGGTCGATGATGGCGACGTTGTCCATCGAGAAGTACTGCGGCCACTCGTGCCAGTCGTCGTCAAGGATTTCGGCCACTCTGCGGGCCGTGTTGTAGGCAATCCGTAAACTGGCATGGGATTTGCCCGAGCCCTTCGGACCCTGGAGGAGCATTGCGATGTCTTGTTTGTAGTCGCCGCACACTGTCCGGGCGAAAAGGTTGGCGATGTAGTCACTGGTTGCTTGACCTCTCGTCCTCTTGTGCCGGGATTTAGCTGCCATTGTCACCTCCCCCGAACCGCTCTTCGTCCTCTTCTTCGCCAGGTAGCGCCCCGCAGACGCCGTAGGTCTGCGAGTGGGTGATCGCAAGGAAACCGTCGAACCATGAAGTGATGTCGCCCTGGACCTTCATGCACGCCTCGGCCAGAGCGGTAGCCTTCTCCTCCTCGGTCGGGTCGTCGCTGTCGAGGGCGTCAAGGTTTTCCTGATAATACGCGGCTTTCTTGAGATAGAGTTCTTTTCGGTCGTCTTCGTCGGTGACGGACGAGATCATGTAGTCCGTGTACAGAGAGATCTTCGGATCCCGTGTACTTGTGACTTCGGCGAGGATTTGCGCGAAGATCTGCCTGGAGATAAAGAAATGTTGGAGATATCCGTCTTTTGACCCCCGAAGAGGGGCGCCAAGGTCGATTACCGCCATGATATCACGCCCTTCCTGCCAAGAACCCCCTGCCACTGGTCGAAGAGACGGACGCCCTGTAGCGCATAGGATTGGTCCGCCGGACGGCTGTGCTCCGGGGCCAGCCACGCCCGGATCTCCTTCACAAGATCGGTAGAGTTTGACTCGCTGCCGGCGATGTCCCGGTATGCCGAGGTGAGCGTGAAGAGGACGTCGAAACTCTCGTAGAACTCCAGGTATCGCCGTGTGATGTTCCCCCGGGGGTGGATCACACACTGTTTGATGGCGGTGGCGTTCAAGACGCAGGCCAGGTATGCTCTATCTATCTGCCCGGGGATGGCAGCCTGTTCTACCGGCCGTGTAGGGAGATCTGCGCCCATCTATATCACCTGATCATTGAGTACGCAACCGCCCCTGCGATGATGATGCCGATGATGATGATGCCGAACGTAAATACCATCGTCATCTTCTTCGAAAGGTCGTTCATCTGTTTTCTGACCTTCCGCTCGATGAGCAGGCCGTATTGGTGCATGTCCTGCGACAAATAGGCCGTTGCGATGTTTTTGAACGCGTACGCATACGAGACCCACCCTTCGCTCACTTCGGTTTTCGAGAGAAGATCCTGTGCGTCCATGATCATTGTCTTGAGGTCGCTGGCGTCGGCAATGCCGTTCTCCCGGATGGTCGGCCCGCACATCTCGACGAACGACTCACAGTAGTCTTCGAGATCGTTTCTTGGGGTGCTCAGGAGGGCGTTGAGTTGGTCGTTGGTGAGGAAGGCGAGGTGCGGGAAATTCTCTCGCGTGGTAGAGATCACGCTCCGGATTGCGAGGGCGTGGCGTCCGTCGATGGCAAGCGGCAGCGTGGTGCAATAATGGTAGATCTTCAAGCCGCCGACGAGACGGTCGGGGACGAGTTCGCCGGTGAACTTGGGGTCTGCCTGGATGCCAAACTGGCCGGACGTGTCATAGATAGGGTCTCCGTTTTCGTCCTTTTCCCCGAGGATCAGGTCGGTTTCTCCGCTCCCCGCGACGGTGAGGGCAAGTACGGGTTTCCCGGTTTTCCTGGCCACGCTAAAGGTTCTCCATTCCGGCACCCACTTCTTGAGTTCAAGGTATATGAGGACCAGACCGACATATCCTCCGAGCGCAACAAGGATCAGGGCGATGAGTACGATTTCGTCAACAATCTGTGGCATCAATTATCACCTCCGTTCAAGAACCGCCCGATGACGCCGAGGCCCCGGCGACTCCGTTTTTTCTCTTCGTCGTTGGCAATCTTGGAGACCTGCTCGAAGGTCGTCCTGTTCTGCAAAATCCGCTCTCTCTCCGGCCCTGTGGTTCTGCTGATGATGAAACGGTTGTAATGAGCCCGGATGAGCTCGACGATGTGGTTGTACTCGGGGAGGTTGATGTCCACTTTCGTGCAGGAGAGGGTCAGTTGGTTCAAGGCAATGTCAAGGTCGATTTCAGCGATTTCAACGTCTTTCTGGTATGACAGGAACGCTGTGGGGGCGAAGAAGTTGGTGACGGTCAGAACAAAGGCGCGTTTTGCCTTGGGGCTCAGGTGAGATATATTGATCCGCTCGATCAGTATGTCGGTGTACTCCGTCGAATACAGAGAATGGAGGTAGACGTAATGTTCGGCATCGTAGGGCTGTGTGGGGCGGCCGGTGGGGGCAATGCCTTGCAAATCAGAAGGGGCAATCGGAGGCAGGCCCGGGTCGTAAGGGTCGGTTCCTTCGTATTGCCCCTCCGCTATAGCATCATGCAACATAAAAACTCCGGGTAGAGGGAAAAGGGGCGAATGCCCCTGTGTTCAGGTTACTGTCCCGCTCCGCCGCCGCCGGAAGCCCGCATCTTGGTGACTGCGTAAATCACAAGCGACAGGATGGCAACGGTCACGACGAGGAGCAAAAGGGCGCCGTTCTGCGTCCAGATGCCTTCGCCCGTCGGGAGGTCCGTGTTTGTAGTCGAATTCCACTGCGAGTCGGCAGGGATCGATACTGAATTGTCGATGTTGTGACCGATCACCGGAGCGATAGAGTATATCGCCACGAGAATGATGAGTGTGATGGCAATGCCGACGACGGCTTCCATGATGCTGACGCCTTCGTCGTTGAGAAGAATGTCCGAATGCTTTCTCTCGGCCCACGCCTTGGCGGCGACGGCCAAACTCAGGATAGACTTAAGCGGATCCACCTTTGTCTTGATGTCCTCCGATATACAGTATATAGATATTATACGTATATATATGTTTCTCAATTAAGAATAGAAATAAAATAATTAGAGCATCTTTTTCATCAGAACAAACACTCCCACTATGGCAAACACGCCAAGGAGAAGAGGGATATATTGAACTATTGAGAACGATGTCGTGGATGCTCCGACCGATGCGTTGTATTGTTCTTCGTAGGGCGATCCGGTCATGTTCTGCGCGCCGTCCACGGCGCCAAGCGCACTGATGCCATACATCACCATGATCATTACCGCGAAGATGGCGACGGCGACGGCGATGATGTTGTTAATTCCGGTCATTTTTTTCACTCCGATTCAACTAATTCCAGCCCGGCACGAAGGACCAGGGCGAACGCTACAATGGTCATGACTGCCGCTAAACCCGAGAGGAGGAGGGCGAGGCCGAGGTCAACGAAGGGGATGGTAGATGTGGTGTACGATACGGTCGTGGTTCCTGTGGTGACGTTCTCGACGGCCGTGGTTCCTGTGGTGACGGTTTCGCCGACGTTCCCGTTCAGGGTCGAAAGGGCCAGATACCAGGAAAAGATGGTCGCTCCCACGGCGGCGATCACGTCAGCATACATCTGATGGTCTCGCGCGAGGAACACCGTTGCGATCAGGAGGAAATCGAAGACCAGGAGCGCGATAAAGACCGCGGTCGAGATCATTCGATGCCCTCCGCTACGATCTTGATGCCGTCGTCCACTTTGGCAGGCAAGATGTGGTTCATCTCGTCGATTGCGCGAGAGAGTTTCGTGTTTTTGGCCTTGTAAACCCGGCCATTGGAGTCAAAAACCTCGATGTTTGCGTAGAGTTTTGCCATGTTTCCATACCTCCTAAACTCTGTCTTTGATCACAGACCATACAACCGCCAGAACGCCCAGCGCGATAAACACCACTGCAGCGAGGTGGTACTCTGGGGGGGTGGCCGACAGCATAATCGCACCCAGGATGATGCCCAGTACCGACGGTATTGCCATGCTCCCCTGCCGAAGCCATTGCATCAGGAACGGCAGCGCGAATATGATGGCGTAGAAGATGGAACCCAACAGCGCGGTGTAGGGCTCTTCGGCGGCATCTTTGATGCCGAGGAAATCAACCCCTTCGGTAGTCTCGTTGAGTTGGTGGGTCCCCCCGATGGCTGCCATCAGGTGGTCGTACGGCCCTTCGTCGAGCGTGGGGATCGCAACGGACGATTTCGGACGGAGGCCGTCGGCGAGGGTGACGGTGCCGGCGGTCACGTTGGCCGAGATGGGGGCGCCGGTGTCGTCGTCGAGGGAAGAGACGGTGACGGTGAACGAGGTGGTGCCAGGCGCGAGGGCCTGGACCGCGAGGGTGGCGAGGACAACCCCCGACGCTCCGGTAGATACCTGGTCGTTGATGTCGGCGGCGGTGAGCCGGACGGACGAGGCAGGGAGTGTGCCGACCTCGCCGACGGTAGCCCACCCGGGTAGGCTGGCGGCGGCAATGGTTGCCGCGGAGGTGTTCGTGAGCGATACGGTGATGTCGTAGCCGGACAGCCCTGCCGGGGCGCTGTCGAGAATGATGTTTACCTCCTTCGGGGCCTGTCCGACGTATGCCGCGGTCTCGGTCGTGGAGATGGTCGCGGCCGCGGCGGGGGGGACGAGCAGGAGAAGGAGGAGTACGAGGGGGACGAGTCGTTTCATGTCGATGCCTCCTTTATCTCGTTGAAGAGGAGGATCACGTCTTTGTAGTCGATCCGTCCGTTGCTGTTGAAGTCGAAGGCTTCAATGGGTTCGTTTGTCTTCGCCCAGGCGAGGTTTTTGAAGAAGATCGTGAGGTCGTTGAAGTCCAGGCGTCCGTTGCCGTTGATGTCTTCGTAGATGCCGTCCGCGTCGATGTCTGTCGGGTTGGTGGCGATGCCCGGGAAGGGGTAGATGGTGCTCGCGGTGATGGTCGTTGTTTCGGTGTCCCCACCGTAGGCATTGGTGGCGGTGAGGGTGACGGTGTAGGTGCCGACCTCTGTGTAGGTGTGCGTCGGGTTCTGGGCGGAGGAGGTGGCGCCGTCCCCGAAGGTCCAGGACCACGAGGTCGGGGCGTTGGTGGAGGTGTCGGTGAACTGGACGGTCAGAGGGGCATAGCCGTGCGACGGGGAGGCGGTGAACGAGGCGACGGGAGGGTCGCCGACGTCGATGTAGTTGGTTTTGGTCTCGGTGTCGGTGCCGTACTCGTTGGTGGCGGTGAGGGTGACGGTGTAGGTGCCGACGCACTCGTAGGTGCGCGTGGGGTTCTGGTCGGTGGAGGTGTTGCCGTCGCCGAAGGTCCAGGACCAGGAGGTAGGGGAGCAGGTCGAGGTGTCGGTGAACTGGACGGTCAGCGGGCGAGCGCCGAGGGTTGGGGTGGCGGAGAATTGTGCGGTTGGTGGGGCGGCGGTCTGTTGTTCGGTGGAGAAGGCGGCGGCGGAGGGCGGGGTGGCGCTGTAGGCGCGGACGAGGACGTAATCGAAGGTGTGACTGCCGGTCTCTGAACCCCTGAATCTTATATATAGTGGCACCGAGGCGCGGGGGACCCTGTTTGAGGGGATCGTCCCGTAGGGCTCCCCATTCTCATAGACTTGGGCGCTAGAATCGCTCTTCCAGTGAGCGGCCCAGACTCTTTCCTCCGATCCGGCTGTTCCCACGTGGTACCCTGAGTTTGCCCGACGAGAATCTAGACGGTAGTCTGGGGTGTCGAATGATACGATCACATCCGTTAGCGAACTTCCGGCGTTCGCCAGTCCAAAGTACCCTCCGGTGCCGGGTGAAAAGGATTGCGCCTTCGTCTCAAAGATGACCGCTGCGCCTGTGAAGGATCCCTGAGATATGATATAATTCGTGAAACTCGTGCGAGCCGTGACGGTCAATATCCCCCCTGATACTTGGTAATGTTGCCCAGAGACGGTCCATTTGTTTGAGTCCAAGGTGTCCCCGTTAAAGTCGTCGAAAAACAAGTATGTCGCGTCCCCGTCGCTCGTCGTCGCCGCGGACAAATTGCCGTAGTGCACCATCAGCGCCCCGGCCGCGTTCGCCCCTTCCAGCCGCACGCAGAACCGGGCGGTGCTACTGTCGAAGTCGGGCCAGAGATAGTACGCGAGCTCCTGGCCGTAGCGGTCCGAGAACCGGATATCACCGTAGTCCACCCGGCAGTTCGGGCCGATGAAGACGTGCCAGATCTTCAGCCCGCCGCTCGTCTCCTCGTACGCGGTGCCGGTCGTGCGGTGGATCACGATGTCCTGCTGATACACGCTCTGGTCCGTGGCGTTGTAGTCGATGGTCTGGTAGTAGTCGTAGCCGTCGAGGGCGGCGGCAGGTGCGGTGAGGAGGAGGAGGGCGGCGCAAAGGAGGAGGACGCGGCGCATGCTCATTCCACCCCCTTCAGGCTCCGGCCCGTGAAGAACTGCACCAGCCCGACGATGTACACAAACCAGATCGGCGCCTGAAACATCATGGCGACGAGCGGATCGACGCCGTAACTGCACATCAGAACCGAGATGGCAAGCGCCGATTTCAACCCTTCCCAGAGGACTTTGCCGAGGGTGAGCAGGATCGAGATCGAAAACAGGGGCGACGCACCGCCGGACGTGGCCCCGTCGGTGATCTCCGTGACCTGCGACTCGGTGATGGTCATGTCGCTGCCGGGAAGCGCAACGTCGAACAGCCCCAGGCCGTTGATGCCACCGGTAACGAACCCGAAGGCGAACAACGCCAGTGCAATGGTATAGGCTCTCATGCGTATCCCTCTTCACGGTACCGTTTCGTGATCACGGCGACGATGGAGAGCACCGTCGCAAACGATAGGGCGGTCGGGCCGAGGACGCCGAGGGCGTCGAGCCACCCGAAACCCCATAAGATCCACCCGGCGAAGCACACGATGAAGGCACCCATGTGCGCTGTGGTGGCGCCGAAGATGCAGCCAAGGAGGATGAGGATGGCGGCGGCGACGTAGATGTAGAGTCCGTCGTCGAGGTTGCCGAGCGGGACGCGGACGCCTTTGAACGTGACGCCATAGTCTCGTTCAACGGTGCCGAAGTCGGGGTGCGTGGCGTTGAGGCGGACGAAGTAGGACTCCCCTTTGTATTGGGTGAGGTCGAACGTGTGCGACACGACGCTCTGCCCCGTGACGGTGTAGGTGTCGATCAGGTCTTCGGTGTCGCGGTCGGTGGCGTTCTGCTGTGTGACCTGGACGGTGAGAGCGGTGGTTTTTGCGGTGGTGTCGTTGTAGCGGACGAGGATGTGCCCGACGTCGCCCGTGGTGGAGGTGGTGACGTTGACGGTGATGGACGAGAGGCTGTCACCGCCGTCGGGGAGCCATGTGTCTGTTGTGGCGAAGGTGATCGGATAGTTGTCGTCTTTGGGGTAGATGTCGAATTCTTGCGTGGTGTCGCCGTTCTGGATGGTGATGTGGTATTTGACCGATTCGATCATCATGAAGTTGATTTCGCCGTTGGTGTCGGTGGTGCCGGTCATTTCGGCGTTCTGGAGGGGAGTCTCTTCGGTGTCGATGCCGAGGAGGGACTTGAGCCATCCCCAGGCGCCTGCGGTGGTCTCGAAGCCTTGGGCGGTGACAGTGGCGCCGGCGATGGGGGCGCCCCAGATGGTTTTGAGCGTGAACTTGACGTTGTGGGGCGGGTATTGGATGCCGGCGCCGGCGGACGAGTCGGATTGTTTGGTGAGGTAGATGGTGGACGTGGCGTTCTCGGTGTCTACCAGGATGTTTTTCATGTTCGTGAGGTAGCCTTCGGTAGAGACGAGGGCTGAGTAGATGCCGTAGTCGAGGTTGTGGAACGTGGCTTTGCCGGATGTGGTCTGTTGGGTCGAGATGGATGTGCCGTCTTGTTGGAGTTCGACGGTGGTGGCGTCGGGGATGTAGGCGTGGGTGGTGGCGTCTCTGATCTCGATGGTGAGTGAGTAGATCCCTGACATTTGTACTTCGGTGGGGGTGGCGTTGCCTTCTACGGCGGTGACGGTGGCGGTGGTCGATGGTTTCCATCCGGTTTTGGTTGCCGAGACGGAGTATTCTCCGGGTGTGAGGTTGTCGAAGAGGAAGAAGCCTGTCGATGTGGCGAGGGTTGTGGTGTTCCATGTGCTGTTGGTGATTTTTACGGTCGCGCTTTCGACTGCCTGGTTGTACGGTCGGGAGTAGACGAGGCCGGCGACGGCGGTGCTGTTCGGGGTGTGGGAGAGGTTGGCGGGGAGGAGGTAGTGGTCTATTGGGTAGGTTTTTGCCGCGGTGGGGAAGAAGGAACGGTTGGCGGGGCGGTAGCTGTCCAGGGTTGCGGAGAAGGCGATGTCGGCGTTGGCGATGAGGGTGGAGATGTTGTATTGGCCGGTGGCGTTGGTGGTGAGGGTGTGGGTGTTGGCGTTCTGGGTGATGTTCAGGGTGACGTTTGCGAGGGGGGCGCCGGTTTCTGCGTTGTAGGTGGTGCCGTGGATGTATGCGGTGTCGGCGATGTCGAAGGTGGTGTATGCTACTTCGAAGGCGTCGCCGCCGGCTTTGGGGGAGGCGACGAGGTACGCGAGGGTTGTGCCGGCGGGGTATGAGTCGGCGTCGAGGACGAGGTTGTATGCTTTGTTGTTGTGGGTGTCCCAGGTGGCTACTTTTTCGCCGTTGAGGTTGTAGACTGCCGCGCTGAACTGGTATTCTTCGTAGAGGGAGGGGTCGATGTAGGTGGTGACGGTTGCGGTGTCTCCTACGCGGTATGTGCCTTTTTCTGCCGAGATGCCGCAGCCTTCGGGGTACATGGGGAGGTAGGTAAACCGGCGTTGGTCTACTACTACGCCGTCGCTGCGGTAGAATTTGGCGACGTATGAACCGAAGGGGGCGTTGGCGTTGTTGAAGAAGATGGTGTCGAGGTCGTAGGATACGTCTCCGAACGTGGCGTTTGCCGGGAGGGTCGTGGTGTGGATGGTTTTGTCGCCGTGTTGGAGGACGATTTTGTCCGGTGTGCGGAGGTCGCCGCTGGCCCGGCTGAGGACGGTTTGTGAGGGGCATCCCCAGGTGAATACTATGCGATCCTGCGCGACGAGTTCGTTTGCCGCGTTGTAGAGGCCGGGGATTCTGTTCGGGTCTTTGAGGATGAACCAGTCTTCGGGGAGGGTGCTGAGGACGTATCCGTATTCGGGTCTGGGGCAGACGCAGAGGTCGTCAGCGTTGCCGGATTGGGAGGTGCCGGCGTGGAACATGGGGGTTGATGATTGGTATGTGCCTATGGATTGGCCGCCGAGGTATGCGGTCCAGGTGTTTGATCCGTCGCGGAAGAGTTCGATGCGGGTTTTTGGGCGGGTCCACGATTCGCCGTCGGTGCTGCACCATACGTCGTTGCGGGAGGAGCCGTCGGAGCCGCCGAGGACCCACATTTTGCCGTCGTAGACGAGGGCCTGATGGTAGGAGCGGGGGCTCCACCCGGCGGAACTTGTAACCCGAGTCCACGATGCGCCGTCGGTGCTGCACCATACGTCGTTGCAGCGGCGGAAGGAGCCGTCCTCGCCGCCGAGGAACCACATTTTGCCGTCGTAGACGAGGGCCTGATGGTAG
>Ga0265293_10006296_pt1 | contig 19128 bp, 8 predicted proteins | sample Munlanlewell138R_FD_192505 | JGI IMG/M metagenome (GOLD analysis project Ga0265293, IMG submission 192505) | Leachate microbial communities from a municipal landfill in Southern Ontario, Canada - Leachate well 138R | ecosystem: Engineered > Solid waste > Landfill > Unclassified | place: Canada... | reverse complement strand
GAACTGATTCCACCAGTTATTGTAGTGGAAGTCCTTATCAAAAGGATAGTCGCCGTCATCTACCTTAGAATCCATAATCTCTTCAATTGTCTGGTCAGTTCCATCTTCTCTCATGAATACTATCTGGCTGCCTGATTCTACCATCTGCTCCAGCATTGCCTGCTCTTTGCGATTCTTGTTCTGCTTGGTCATCTTGATCTCCTTCTCGGTTACCCGACTGTTGATTTATGGGTCTATTGTACACCTCTCGCAACCGTGGTCAAGTCCTTTCCGCTCAATATGATAAAGAATGTGCAAGAATCTTCATTGACAGAAATCCAGTCAAATCTCACCTTGCATACAGCCTACAGACCCTACATAGAATGCCCTCCGAGTCGTGGGGACACCGCCCGGTGCTCCCCACGATATTTTTTATCCCACAACCCATTTGAAGTTTTCGATGATGAAAGCTTGAAGTTTTCAGTGATTAAAGCTTGAAGTTTTCGGTGATGAAAATTGAAGAAGTGGTGATTAAATTTGAAGAAACGGTGATTAAAACCAGTAAGAGAATGACCGCTATAGAAGCCCATTTTCCCGATTTGAAGTTTTCGGTGATGAAAATTGAAGTTTTCAGTGAGGGTTTATAACGGAAAAGAAAACCCGGAACCAAATGTTCTTGACAACAAATCGCCCACAATAAATGATGCCAACAGATGATATTATTCTTGAAGTAGAAGCTGCAGACGGAAAGGGATATGACGCATGGAACAAGGGACAGGGATTACATCAACAGAACCCCGAATTGATGAATAGCGTGTTAAATATAAAATATTGAGGAACAAGCGTTCTTAAGGAGGAACAAATGAAGGTACTCAAGATTGCCATAGTCAGTTTGATAGCCATGTTTTTGGGATTTCATCTATTTGCACAGACTGAGGATTGGCTCTGGGCTAATCAGGCTGGCGGGATAAGTTACGATTATGGACAAAGCATCGCCACCGATAGCAATGGAAACAGCTATGTAACGGGAAGTTTTGAAGGCACTGCCGTATTTGGCAGCACTACACTGGCCAGTAGTGGGCAAAGCGACATCTTCGTAGCTAAAATGGATAGCAACGGCAACTGGCTCTGGGCAAAAAAAGCGGGGGGCTCGAGCTATGACTACGGCTACGGTATCGCCGTTGATAGCTCCGGCAATAGCTATGTAACTGGAAATTTTTCAGACTCTGCCGTCTTTGGCAGCACTACACTTACCAGTAGTGGGGATTACGACATCTTCGTAGCAAAAATTGACAGCAATGGCATCTGGCTTTGGGCACAAAAAGCGGGTGGTTCGAACTATGACTATGGCTACGGTATCGCCGTTGATAGCTCTGGCAATAGCTATGTGACGGGATCTTTTCAGAGCACTGCTACATTTGGCAGCACAACCATAAACAGCAGTGGGAATACAGACATCTTCGTAGCAAAAATTGACAGCAATGGCAACTGGCTCTGGGCCCAAAAAGCGGGTGGTTCGAACTATGACTATGGCTACGGTATCGCCGTTGATAGCTCCGGTAATAGCTATGTGACGGGGAAATTTTTCGGTACTGCTACATTTGGCAGCACCACACTTACCAGTAGTGGGTATGAAGACATATTTGTGGCAAAAATTGACAGCAATGGCAACTGTCTTTGGGCACAAAAAGCGGGTGGTAGGAGCTCTGACTACGGCTACGGTATCGCCGTTGATAGCTCCGGCAACAGCTATGTAACGGGATCTTTTCTGTACACTGCCCACTTTGGCACAACGACACTAACTAGTAGTAGTAGTGGGTATGGCGACATCTTCGTGGCAAAAATGGATAGCAGCGGCAACTGGCTCTGGGCCCAAAAAGCGGGTGGTTCGAGCTCTGACTATGGCTACGGTATCACCGTTGATAGCTCCGGCAATAGCTATGTAACGGGATATTTTCAGAGCACTGCCACATTTGGCAGCACCACACTGACTAGTAGTGGGGCTAGTGACAATTTCGTGGCTAAACTGGACAGCACGGGGAGCTGGCTTTGGGTCATGAAAGCAGGTAGTTGTTACTCTGACTACCGTAGTGCCATCGGTATGGACAGCAAGGGCAATATATATGTTACGGGTTCCTTCATCGGTAGCTTCAGCTTTGGCACTACGTCGCTGACTAGTAGTGGAAATAGTGACATCTTTATCGCCAAGTATGGAGATACCAGTTTGCAATTGCTGTCACCAAATGGCGGTGAAATCTGGAGAGCTTCAAGCCAACAAACCATCTATTGGGATGCAGAATCGTTCCCAACACCCATAAACATCAAGTTTTCATACGATGGAGGAGCATCCTGGTTCAATCTCAATACGGAACCCGTAAACGGATCATTAGGCTGTTTCAGTACGTTGGCTTTGCCGGTGAGCTCTGAGCAGTGTTTGATTCGCTTAGAATCTGCGTCAGATCCCGATTCATGGTTCGACACAAGCGATGGCTTTTTCTCACTTAGCACCGGAAATCCACCCTCATTACAGTTAATAGCACCTCAAAGTACAGATCTTAAGCTTCATGAAGGCAGATCGTATGAAATCACCTGGCTACCAAACCAGGTCAATAGTGTAAACATCGATGTTAGTTATGACTGGGGAGTCAATTGGTACTGTATAGCCGAAAACTTGCCGAGTAATCCTGCTACATTTAACTGGACTGTCGCTGATACACTTTCTACTTCATGCTATCTGAGGATATCTGATTCGGAAAATCCAAGCATCTACGACTGGAGCGACAATCCGTTTACCATTGCTAAGTTAGATCTGTTAAACCCAAGTGGTGGCGATATCTATGCCACAGGTGCTCTGCGCACAATTAGCTGGGATTTCGGCAACATATCACACGTCAAACTGGAGTACTCAATTAATGGTGGAGCTAACTGGCAACAGATTTTGTCTTCATTATCTGCTTCAAATACCAGCTACAACTGGACGGTACCTGCCGCCATTTCAAATAGCTGCATGGTGAGGATATCCGATGCCAATTTTCAAAATGTGTCAGATCAGAACGCCGAATACTTCAGCATCAGACCCCAGATTGTTTTGCAAAGTCCAAATGGTGGTGAGCAAATGATGAGTACATCCATTTATCCAATTTTGTGGAATGTAACAACTGATGTAAGCCACGTTGTGCTGGATTACAGCAGCAATGGCGGACAAAGCTGGCAATCCATAATGAGTCAGCCATATCCGGCTTCGGTGGGACGTTTCGACTGGCTGGTACCGGCCATTACTACGGATCAGGCTAAAGTGCGGATCCGTAAGTATAATGAAAACAACATCACCGCTATATCTGCAGGAGTCTTTTCCATCGTCAGCGATCCGTTGGCTCCGCTTGCCGAGTTCAGTGCGAACTTAATCAGCGGTTTAGAGCCTCTGGCAGTGCAATTCACGGATCTCTCCACACCCGGAACCGGGGGGATCACAGCCTGGCAATGGGATTTTGGCGATGGCGGCACATCAAGCGAACAGAACCCTTTACACACATACAACCAACCAGGGGTTTACAGTGTGAGTTTGACCGTGGAGGGTCTCTTTGACTTGGAGGATACCGAACAGAAGACAGATTACATTACGGTGATCGCAAGCGTGCCGGAGATAGAACTGCTGAGTGCTGCCAGCTTACATTATGGTGTGGTTTATCTTGGTGATGTATCTGCAGTACAGAGTATTGAAGTTAAAAACTCCGGCGGGGCTGCGCTGAATATAACGAGCGTGTCCTATCTGGCAGGAACTTCAGCCTTTTCTTTGATTGATACAGCACTGCCCATTGTGCTGGCTCCGGATGAAACCGCGATTCTGAATGTGACCTTTGCTCCCCTGGCCAGCGGCGCGGTGAGCGATAGCATTTATATCCATAGCGATGCTGACAATCTGCCAGTACTCGCCATTGGTTTACGCGGCACCGGTGAGTATGTGCCTCCGGCAGCGGTTACTCCACCTACGGTGCAGATATTGGGTAATGACGCCATCATCACTTGGGAAGCCGTAACTGAGACTATCTATGGCAGCCCCATCGCTCCGGATGGCTATATCGTGCTTTACAACGAGACGCCTTACGAAGATGCGAACTACTATTATTTCCTGAATTTTGTGCCGGAAACCAGTTACACCCACACATTTGTGGCACTCTTCCGCCCATCCATGTTTTACCGGATTGTGGCAGTGAAGTTTTATCGAGAATCCGAACGTGAGGCAGTGGCCGGCCTGCGCAGTGGAGAGGATAGAATCACCTGGAAAGTGTTGAAAGAAAGGATGCAGGGCTTGCATCGTAATTCCGGGCAGTGACCAGATAATCTGAACATATTGAGGTGGGCAGAAAGGCCCACCTCTTTGTTCTGTAAGACGGTTAAAGTTTAGGATAAGTGCCGTTGATACGGTCAAATGATCATTAGCAAGGCGTGGTGAGTCCCATCGGGACGACATTTCAGCTAGCCCTCACGCTCCGAAAACCCCCGATGGAGTCCCAGCGGGACGGTATTTTACATGAAAACCAGAGGATTCGACACGTCTCGTGTCGAGCGAGGCCGCAGGCCGAGAAAAGAAAGCAGCTTCGCTGCTTGTGCAGACGAGGACGTCTGCAATCCTCACCCGGTTTTCATTCACTGTGGTGAAAGCCCTTTCATTGGGGTTTAGATAGCATAACAAGCAAGAAATCCGCCAGAGTCCCATCGGGACGGTATTTCAGATAACATGATTGACCTCTGTTTCCAATCTGAAATGCCGTTCCTCTCTCTGGCTTGTTGTAATTCGCATGCTATCTGAAATGCCGTTCCTATGGAACTCAGGACATCATGTCGGGATCGTGATGCTATCTGAAATATCGTTCCTACGGAACTCATACGGTAATCAGGCAACATCGTGCAACCTGTCACCTGCAACCTACCACCTGCCACCTGCCACCTGCAACCTGATCCCATGCAAACCCTCACTTAAAACTTCAAATTGCGCTCACTTGGACAATTGATGCTATCACATTGTTGAAAAATACGATATGGTTAGACACATCTGCTTTGTTGGACTTGGACAGTACCATGATGAGCGACCTCTTTTTATCACCAAAACTTCAAATTCCCCATCGTTTTTGAGGCACTTGGACATTCCCAGGGATTATCAGGAATCTTGCGCCATATATACAATACAATGATCTTAAAGAAATTAGCATATTTCAAACGCCCTAATCGTCTAGTTCATCATCTTTTGGACTTGGACATTTGAAGTTTTGGTGATGAAATTTGAAGTTTTAAGTGAGGGTTTATAAAAAGAGAGCTCAAAAAAACCACTTTCCCTCGATTTGCAATTTTCAGTGATCCGATTTGCAATTTTCGGTGACTCTTTATATCAGTGGTCACCTTGGAAGCCCACCTCTCCCTCTTTCCGGCCAGCCCATCACACATCGATCTTCTCTTAATCAAGCGTTAATAGTTAACGCTTGATTAAGGGAAGATAAAGAACTGCTTGACAGTCCGAAGGGAGGGAGAAATATGGGAGAAAAATCAGGAGAAAATGATGAAAGCACATGTAAAAGCAGGAATTAAGGGCTTTTCCGGCAAGCTGGACGGAGCCATATACTACTATCACCCCAGATTAAAGCGGACATTGATGCGGCGCGCTCCGAAGATGCCGATCCAGCCGCAAAATCATGCTTACAGGGAAATTTCTCGGCAGATTAAGGCGATAAACCCCAGCGAGGCTTATAGAAATGATTTTCGTATGTACTTGAATTCACTAATGGATAGAGACGATAGTGTGCGATTGCCATCCTGGTATAGCTTGTATATCAAGATGCTGTGGGCGATGCAGGCCAAATATCCACAGCAGGTGGACCTGAAAACCATCACCAGAGAGCAGATAGTGGAGCAAGATCTGCCCTGCCGCTCGGTGAAAGCAGCGGTTGAGGATGGGCTGTTGCCGCGGATTCCGGGGTATCAGTATATGGATAGAGAGATTTGAGAATCTATGATACTTACAGAAACGATCGAACGGATTTTTTGGATTTTTATTTGGGGATTGTGTTTTGAGGTTTTCGAGTTTTAAGGTTTTGAGGTTTTCAGGTTTTCAGGTTCTGGAGTTTGGGAGTTTACTTGAAAGCTGGAGCTTTTCCCCGCCTGATTAGTAAGGCGGGGAAAAGCTCTTATCTTGAGTATCGGTTTGGGAAATGATGGTTGGCTATAATCAATCCTGAACTGCTACCACTCTGAAGAAGAGTCTCGGGCTTACAGGGTTCAGGCTGTAGCTGTTTATTGGGCTATTATACTGGTTGAAGTTAGTAAAATCTGGGCTTTCGCTTACTGATATTCGATAGCTGGTAGCACCTGGCACGGTATCCCAAAAGAGGGTAAGCAGGTCTTCCTGCCAGGCAAGTCGCAGGTTTTGCGGAGGGTCCAAAGCTATGGCAAGGAACTCAGAGCAGCCTATGTCCGGTAGTTCACGCAGGTTGCCATCAATATCAAAGGGCACTTCCATCAAGGTGGTGCCGGCATTTATAGCAGGAGAAGAAGCTGTGAGCAGGTAGCTATTCTGGTTCAGGAGTGCATCTGCGTAGAGCGAGGAGAAATCTCCGGTAAGGCTCTGGTATGAGGTCAGGTCGTTGAGGGTGGTAAGGCCTACTTTTACTGGGCAGCTGCCGCCACTCCAATAGAGGTTGTTGCTCAAGTGAGCCGGATCGCTTCCAAGGGCAAAATATGCCGCAATGCCAGCTTCAGCCTGGCAGATATTATTGCGGAAATCCAGATTGTTTAGTGAAGCCGCTTCCATAAAAGCTGTGGAAGTGGAGGAGGTATTGTCGTTAATAAAGGTATTATGATAGATTTTGGCATTTGAGATTTGTCGTAAATAGGCGATATGGCTTACGTTTCCGCGCAGATAATTGTTAAAGATTTCCTGAGTACCGGTAGTGGCAGAGGAGGAAGAATTATAAAGCACATAATCTCCAGCACTGGTAAAGATCTTGTTTGATCTCATGCTGGCCGCATCCACATTTTGTAAATGCAGGCTTCGATTGCGAGAAGCAATCTCATTGCCCCAGATATCCACGCCTTCCACTTCGTACAAATACAAGCCGATATAGGCATTTGAGATGGTATTGTTTTTGATCTCGTAGCCGCCCAAACCGCTGGTATCATAGAGATAAACGCCATAAGCCATATCCTGGAAGCTGTTGTTTTCTATTCTGAGATTGCGGTTTGAAACGGAAAGCCCATAGATAGCGGTAACACTGTTTGTAAAGGAGACAGGATTGCTGGACACAAAGTGGCAATCGTGAATATGGAGTTTGCTATTGAAATGTCCCAATTCGATGGCGGTGCCATAGTTTGGGTTGAGGGTATGGAATTTCAGCCCTTCCAAGCTGGTGTTTTCCAGATTGCTGGCCTTGATGATGTAGTTGCTGGAAGCTCCGTTAGAGCTGTGCGTGAGGGTGGGGACAACTCCGGGCACTGCTTTAAATGATACGTAATGACCTCCGAGCGTGCCGGGGATGTAGGAGAGAGCTACATGGGTGGGATAAGTTCCGTCTTGCACCCAAATGCTGATGTCGTTATCCACGCCTCGATTGATCAGATCGGCAATCGCCGTAGCAAAATCGGGATAATCGCCCGTGGGGCCGATCTGCTTGTTGCTGGTGATCATAGTGCCGGTATCGGCAATCAGATTGGCTCCGGGATCGGGCAGACCTATCCAGGGCTGGTTATCAATATCGGTATCGATAGTTGTGCTCGCGCCCCTATCTTCAAGGTAACTACAGGTATTGTAACCGTTTTCATCGATCAGAGAATTGGCATAGCTGGCCAGAGGATCGGCAATAATTTCTGTAATCAATTGCAGAGGTGCGTAATACACTCCGTTTACTCTGCCCAGGTCTTTGGCAGTGCTGTAATAGCTATTGGCATTCCAGGCCAGGTCGGAGCAGCCGTTGATATCCAGAGCTACACCGCGCCGGGGTGATGATATTACATTGTTTACAAGGTCTATCGAGCTGGAATTGGATATCACCAGAGGAGCGCCGTAATCCAAGGAATAGTTATTTTCGGTTACCAGAGTATTATGGGCAAGAACGAGGTGTGAACAGCTGGCAAGATAGAGGCCATTTTGGTAACTGAAGTAGTTTTGCAGATAGATAATGTTTTGATAAAAGCCGATGGGCTCGTTGGGGCTGCCCTCTACATAATTCAGGGAAAACAATCCCTGGGAGGCAGTGCTGGCAGTAGTGATCATCCGGTTTTTAAAGATCGAGCTGGTGCCGCCGATATTGCTAAGTTCTGCAGCTTTGTAAAATCCTGTCATGGTATTGTAAGACAGATCCAGATTATTGGCTTTGTTGATCTTTACGGGATATTGCACGTTATTGAAGGTATTCAGATAGATTCTGGGCGAGGCAAAGCGATTGCTGTCGCTGGAATCGCCATTCAGGTAAAAGCCGTATCCACCGTCATTGAAGGTGCATTGCTCTATGAGGATATCATTCCCGATGCTGTGGTCTGTATTTATGGCAATGCTGGATGTATTGGGTAGATCAAAGGTGATATGGCGGATATTGGTATCCGTAATTCTGCCTTTTGAGCGTATGTATTGGAGGGGCAGACTGGCAGAATTGCTCTGCAAATGCATCGTGGACAGGATCACGCCACCGGCGGCTCTGATCTCGAAGAAGAAGTTCTCTGCGGCAAGATTACTATCGGGCTGCATAGTGAAGCTATGTGAGCTTTCCAGACCGGAGATAGTGAGGTGCATAGAGGGGGAGGCTCTGGGAAAATCTTCTATTATATAGCCACCGTGGTAGCTTCCGGGCTGGAGATTGAGGGTGGTGTGGTCATCGATACCATGGTATTGCACCGCTTGCAGGGCCTCTTCCAGGCTTTCAAAATCAAAACCGGAACCGCCCACAGTGTAGATGCCGGCCAGGGGGGCCAGGTCTGTGGGTCTTAGCTGCTGCCAGGCACCCAGATCCCAAGCTTCGCCACGGGGGACACCTGCGATGTCGTCATCAAACTCACTGCGGGGCTGTCCGATAGCCCGGATATGCTGGCTTTCAGGCTGCATGACATCATTTATGAGGGGATTGTAGCGCACGCTATGAGCGTTGATGCCGGCATAAGTGCTTTGTAGAGCTGCCAGGTCTGCAAAAGAGCTTTGCAGCTTCAACAGATAGTTGGATTGGGTATAATAGCAATTGTAATCCAGCACAAAGCCGGAGTCTGGGCTATAAGAACTGAGATTCACAGCAAGACCATCCATGGAAACAAAGACATTGTTCACGATGTCCGTCTGGGCAGGCTGGCTGCCAAGATACAAAGCAGAGGAATTTGGGTTTCCGCTCAGATAGATGGTGTTGTTCAAGACGTTTAGCCCGGTGCCACCCACTATGAGTCCGCTGCCTGAAGATGTACTTTGCAGATAGATGAGGTTGTTTGCGATCAGGGTTCTATTCTCTGCTGCGCTGGCATTGGATATAACAAAACCGTTTTTGCTGCCTGTAAGTCTGTTTTTTATGATGATGCCCTCAGAAATGCCATTGATGCTGAGGCCCCAGCTACTGCAATCTGTAAAAGAATTTCCCTCTATCAGCGGCGATACAGCCTGGTTGAGCTGTGCACCTGCTCCGCAGCCCAAAAAGGCATTGTAGCTCAGCTTTAGCCCGCTTGCATACATTGAAAGGCCGGTGCCATTGCCTTCTATGCTGCCGCCAAAGATTCTGATATTCTGTAGAGCCGAATGTTGATCAGAGAAGATACTATAACTATTGTAATCCGGCGAGATGCCGTTTGGTGCGATAAAATCACAATTTACAAATTCCAGCTCTTTGGCAAATCCATCGAAGACCAGGATATTGCTGTATCCGGTGGATTGGGTAGCAAAGGTGATGTTTTGGAACTTGATATATTTACTGCGATAGAGCTGTACTACATAGTTATCAGTATCTGCTTGGTCTGAATACGTGATCGTGGCCATCGGATTGTCAAATCTGCGCACGGTAAGCAGGCGGTCCCATCCTATCCCGGGAATGCGGTCAAAGATAAGCTGCTCGTTGTATGTGGCATCTATAAGGTAAGCCGTGACAGGGCCGTTTACACCTCGGAAAGAAAGAGCTTGGGCAAATTCGTTTACGGTGCTAAAATTGCCAGTCGTGCCAATATCATAGCTACCCTCCATGGGAGTGGTCAGCGGATCAAGATGATTCACGGTGTATTCGTGCGCACCGATATCGGGTGTAACGGGATCGCGGGGATTGTCAAAGAAATCCACATCTATGCCGGTTGCCAGGCCCAGATTGTCCAGACGGGGTGCCTTTGTGCGCAGGTATGCATCCTCGTAGAAAGGGTTAAAATCTGCATTATAGCTGCCAAAAAGGACTATCATTTGGTCCATCTCGCAATAGTAGGTATTTCTGCTTCTGCCCAGGTTTGTGCTACGGGCATAAATATTATTGAATTCTACCAAGTTCCGATTTGAGGTCTCGGGTTCTGTATTGATAAAGTTTAGAGCATAACCTCCGCCGAGGTTTACAAACTGGTTTTTGCGAAAGATATTCTTGGTGCCAGAGATGATGGCTGCAATGGAGCCTGAGGAAGGAGAGCTAAGCTCGATGGAATTGTGAGCCGCATAAACGTCCTCACAGCTGGATATGCTCAGCCCGGTGGCGTTAGCCGAGCCATAGCCGCCATACCAGTTGTAGCCGCTGCAGCGGATGATGTTATTGTAAACATTGGGGGTGGTGGGGGTGGTAAAATCACTTCCACTGATTGCGAGCCCCACAGCCCAGGTATTCAGTCGATTGCGATTGATGCGGAGGCTACCGCTATAACCGCCGATCGAGATGCCCTGATTGACGTTTGTCATGGTGTTTGCATAGATCACCAGATTGCTGCCACGGTTCAGACTGATGCCCTGGTAACCCTCGTTATGGACGTTTGCCTGGATCGTCCAATTGCTAAAATTATTTATATAGCTGGTGGAATTGATCTGAACGTGATAACTCCCGCCAAAGAACTGGTTATACTCTATTGTCACATCATCCGCATCGTTCTCGCCCTCATTTACAAAGTAGATAGATTCATTGTTTGAGCTGCCACTACCGCTATTGAAAAATCTGTTATTAGAAAAAGTCAGGTGGTTGCTGTCCCCGCTTACCACAATGCTGCGGCTGAACTGACCGCTTGGAGAAAAATCAAAATCATCGATGCGGATATTGCTGGAGTTTTTGATCAGGAGGATATAGTTATCCTGGCTGGTGGCAGCGTGATTGGTAAAGATCACCTCAGCACTGGCATATGAGCCTGAAGAGATGTAGAGCTCATTGCCATGCATATTCAGGTTTTCTATCAAGTAGGGTCCGGTATATGTACCCGGATTCAGATATAGATAAACGTTGTTTATAATGGTCGAACTCTGCAATGCCGTAATGGCGTCGTCAAGATCGTTAAAATCGGCAGTATCACCACCAACTGTGTAATTGCCCTGCATAGTTTGCCCGAATAGCATACAGCTAAAGAGCATGATTACAAAAAGCAGCTTTTTCTTCATTCTGTTCTCCTAAGTTTTTATCATTTGATTTTCGACAAGCCCCTTATCAGATGGTATTCACCCCATTAACGCGGTAACTTCAGCTCGAAAAGGCTTGCATATATTCTCCTTTTACATTGATTCGAGCTCAAAATTAAGCAAAATCAGCTTAGGAAAACATGCAATTTGAGGTAAACTGAGAAAAGAATAAAAAAATGTCAAGTCAAAAGTGATTTTTTATATAGCCGGTTTTCGAGCCGAGTTATGAACTGATCGGTGTTTGCCTTCAAGAATACCGCTTTGTGTAAGTTTTGTGTAAGTCATACCATTGTATAACTATAGCTTACTAATTGGACTCAGATGAAACGGTTTTCAGCTAAAAGTACTGTCGGCATTATTGCAGAAGGGTTTTTTTTACTGCGTGAGTACCATAATTCTTGAAGAATGCCAGGACAAAAAAAAAGAGCAAGCTGATCAGCTTGCTCTTTATATCTTAATCTAAGTTGTTATAATTTCCGCTTTATTTCACATGAAAATTATCCAGGAACTGCTGCAAGATAGCAGCACGGCTGGGATGGCGCAGTTTTCTGAGCGCTTTATCCTCGATCTGGCGGATTCTTTCGCGGGTGACCTGGAAGATATTGCCCACTTCTTCCAGGGTGCGGTGATAGCCGTCGTCTATGCCAAAGCGGAGACGGATCACTCTCTCTTCACGGGTGGTGAGGGTTTTGAGCACTTCATCTACCTGTTTTTTGAGCAGGCTGCGTTCGGCCAGGCGTTCCGGGGAGATGATGGTGCGGTCTTCGATAAAGTCGCCCAGGAGGCTATCTTCATTATCATGGCCGATGGGTTTGTCCAGCGAGACCGGTTCTTTGGAGATGGAGAGGATATTTTTCACCTTATCCACGGGCATATCGAGCACTTCGGAGATTTCTTCCGGATAGGCATCGCGTCCCAGCTTTTGCATGAGGCGTCTGGAGGTGCGGTTGATCTTGTTGATGGATTCGATCATGTGCACCGGAATACGGATGGTACGGGCCTGATCTGCGATGGCGCGGGTGATGGCCTGGCGAATCCACCAGGTGGCGTAGGTGCTGAATTTGTAGCCCTTACGGTAGTCGTATTTTTCCACAGCGCGCATGAGTCCGGTATTGCCTTCCTGGATGAGGTCCAGAAATTCGAGACCGCGGTTGTTATAGCGTTTGGCGATGGAGATCACCAGGCGCACGTTGGCTTCGATCATTTCATTTTGGGCTTTTTCTTTGTTGCGTTCGGCGCGGTCTATCTCCCTGAGCAGGAATACCAGTTCATTGCCGGTCATCTTGGTTTCGAGCTCTACGCGGCGGATCTTACGGCGGGCGTTTTTGATCTTGCGCAGGGTTTCCACGAAGATATTGGGGTCCATATTGGTTTCGATCTGGACTTCTTCAAAGTCTTTATCGCTTTTCTTGGCGCGGCGGCCGTAGGTGCAGATTTCATCTATAGTATAGCGTTTGATGCGGGTAAGCTCGTTGATGGACTTGTAGCTTTCTTCTATCCTCTCCACGAGGCTGCGGATGCGGTAAACCATGCGTTTGATGAGTTTATCGTTGTAAGACAGGCTCATAAAAGAGGCTACCAGGTGTTCGCGCAGGGCATCGATTTCTTCCTGACGGCTGGCGGTGCCGGTATCGTCAAAATCGCAATTGTCTAAGATATTACCGATTTTTTCCAGAGTTTCATCGCTTTCTTTGAGGATTTCTTTGAAGCGATCGATGAGTTTGACATCCTGATTTTTATCTATCCAGGTGCCGATATCTACTTTGAAGATCTGATCTAGCCTTACGCGGCGTTCCCGATAGCGGTGCAGGAAGTTGTACATTTCTCTGAGGGTGGAGCCGGCCTGGAAGACATTTTGATTTATCATCTTTTGATAGGTTTCGATCTTTTTGGCTACGCGCACCTCTCCCTCGCGGTCCAGGAGGGGGACTCTGCCCATCTCCCGCAAATACATGCGCACAGGATCGTCGTAAAACCGTTTGGTTTTGAATTTCTTGGGGGCAGTAGGCTTACGAATGGCCGCTCCCCCTTTGGTAATCCGCTTTTCTGTTTCGTCTATGATCTCTATCCCGTCTTGGGAGAGATCGAAAATGATGTCATCCACCTTATCTAAAAAGAAAGGGCTATTGGGTAGGATGTCGTTGATTTGTTTGAAGGTGATGTATCCGGTATCCTTCCCCAAATCCACCAGTTTTTTCAAACATTCATTGTAAGTAATCATCAATGCTCCTTGGCAATAAGCTCTCTAATAGAGGACCTTGTTGACGACCCGCTTGGTTAATCGTCGATATTCACGAGACAGTTTATCCTTCTCTTTGAGGAGATCCAGGTTTTCGGGATCGCCGTTTATAGCTTTGTCCAGGTGGTCCAGGTCCCGCTTCAATTTACGAAGCTTGAGGTCCTTGATCAGGCCGGAAATGCTGGTCTGCTGCAAATCCTCAAAAAGAAGCTCTGCCAAACACTCTTTTATCTCATTATTATCAATATCGTCCAAAAGCGCTGCCGGGTCAAAACCTTCCTGATTCTGCAAACGCTTTTGTAAAAAAACATAAAGACTGCGGTAGAGCTTATTATTAAAATAATCCGCTGAGAGCTCATTGGCAAGAAGATTATAACTCTGGCGATCTTTTAGTGCCGCCCAAAGCAAGAAACGCTCCTGAGGATCATCGCTCAAAGCCGCTTGTGAAACCTGGGGTGATGAGGACGACAAAGCTCTGCTACTGCTGAGCTTGAGCTTTGAGAGCAGGGCGTTTTGAGAGACGCCAAAGCTCGCTGAAACCTCCTTCAAAAAAAGTTCTTTCTGAATGGGGTCGGATAAAAGCCTGAGCGCATCCAAAATCTGCTCTATCCGCTCTTTGGCGGGAATGCCGAGATTGTCGCTTTCTGCGATGAAGGCGATCAGATCCGGCGCTGCATCGATCAGGTCAGACAGCGCTTTGGCACCTCTATTTAAGATAAAGGTATCGGGGTCTTCATGCTCGGGCAGGATAGCGAGCCGCACGTGCATGCCCTTGGCCAGGCAGACCAGGCCTCCTCTTACAGCGGCTTTGATGCCAGCGGGATCGCCATCATATAGCATCACCGTATTTGAAGAAAAGCGGTTCAGCAGATAGACCTGATCTTCGGTAAGAGCGGTGCCCAGAGACGCCACGGAATTTGTAAATCCGCTTTCATAAAGCCTTAAGAAATCAAAGTAGCCTTCTGAAACCAGGGAGTAATCCGCCTTACTGATATTGTATTTGGTTTTAAACAGGCCATACAGTTCTTTGCCTTTGGTATAAAGCTCTGTTCCCGGTGAATTGATGTATTTGCCGGTATTATCTTTATGCTCCATCAGGCGTCCGCCAAAGGCTATCACCTCGCCGGTATTCGAATGTATAGGAAAGATCAGACGATCGCGGAAAAGATCGATCAAAGCTCCGGAGTACTCGCCAAAGAGCCCGCTTTCTTTCAAGAGGCTAACGCTATAGCCCTCTTTCATCAGATGGTTCAGGAGTGCCTTGCGGGAGGACAGCGCATAGCCCAACTCCAGGTCTTTGGCAGTTTGGGAGCTGATCTGGCGCTTTTTGAGATAGTCCAGGGCGTTTTCTCCGTGGTTAAATAGGCTTTCGCTATAGAACTGCCCGGCACTTTTGTAAACTTCCAGCAGCTTTTGACGTTTGGTGGAGACCACTTTGGTGCGATTGTATTCGGGGACTGAGATTCCGGCTCTGCCGGCCAGCTTTTTCACGGCTTCCATGAAGCTTAGTTTTTCATATTCCTGCACGAAGGTGAAGACATTTCCCCCCTTGCCACAGGCAAAGCATTTGAAGATCTGTTTGGGCTGACTCACATACATGGAGGGCTTGGTATCATCGTGAAAGGGGCAGATTCCGCGCCAGTTTGATCCCACATGTTTCAGCGGGACGTAGCTTTGCACCACTTCCACTATGTCATTCGCCTGGCGAATCTGATCGATCAAACTGTTATCCAAATCTTCCTCATAATTTTATCACCGTCACCCCGCTGCCTCCTTCAAAAGGTGGCGGAGTTTCGATGCTCTTTACTATCTTCCTTTTCGAAAGATAATCCCGCACCTTGGCCCGAAGTGCGCCAGTGCCTTTGCCATGCACTATGCGCAGGGTGCCGATTCCGCTGAGCTGGGCGTTGTCCAAAAACTCATCTATCATAGGCATAGCTTCATCGAAGGTAAGCCCCAAGAGCTTGAGCTCGGTCTGCAGCCGCTGATGGGTATTGGCCTTGCTCAGCTGCACTACAGGCTTTGGTTTCGCTTCCGCCTCAGTAAGGTGATAGAGATTGTCCAGCTCGGTTTTGAAGCTGATGCCATTCATATCCACAGTGGCTTTTGCACCCTGGATTTCCATGACGACAGCCTCGGTTTCAAAATTTGCCAGCCAGACCTTATCTCCGGCCTTCGGTTTTCCCAGCTTTTGCCTGCCTTCAACGCTGGTTTTTTGAAGCTCGCGGGAAAGTTCTTCCGTCTTCCTGCTTATATCTTGCAATTTTCTTTCCGAAAGCTGCTTACGTTGCTGCCTGTCCAGGCTCTTGATCTCGTGAATCTCTCTGCTGTACAGCTTTTGGAAGCTGATCAGCTCGGCTTGCAATTCTTTGAGATGGCGTTGGCGGCGCTCCTTAAGTTCTTTTTTCCATTCACTTTCCCGGGATTCCAGTTCACTAAGCTTAGCTTCCAGGTTGCGGGTCTTCAGCTGATATTGATAGCTGTTTCTGGCCAATTCCTTCTTTTGTTCCTGCATGGTTTTGACCAGGGTGGAAAACTCCAGATTCTGGCTGCCCGCCAGGCTTTTAGCACGTTGGATCAGCTTGGCATCCATACCCAAAGAGGCAGCCACTTCGATGGCAAAACTATCCCCGGGAATACCGATAGAAAAGTGATAGGTGGGGATCAAAGATTCCAGATCAAACTGCATACTGGCGTTTACACAATGCGGGTGTGTCTCTGCAAAGACCTTGAGAGCAATGTAATGCGTGGTGACAATTCCCTTTACACCCAGCTCGGCGAGGCGTTCCAAAATCGCCTGAGCCAGCGCAGAACCCTGCTGAGGATCTGTAGCGGCGCCAATTTCGTCGATCAAGATCAGGCTATTGGCATCGGCACGGGAAATCATCTTGCCGATCTTATCCAGGTGAGAAGAGAAGGTGGAGAGTGCACTTTCTATGGACTGATCGTCTCCGATATCTGCATAGATAGCTGAGAAACAGCCGATTGTGCTGCTCTCATCCACAGGTACGGGCAAGCCGCTCATCGCCATCAGAGTGATCAAGCCCACTGCTTTCATTAGCACCGTCTTGCCTCCGGTGTTTGGCCCGCTAAGGATCAAAAGCTTGTAATCTACCCCCAGTTTCAGATCAAAGGGAATCACGCTGTGATAGCCATTTTTGCCCTCTGCAGCGATCTTTTGCAGGATCAAGAGCGGATGACGGGCTGCTTTGAGGTTCAGGCTGGGCTCTTGCTGCATGATGGGCACCTGAGCCTTCAGGGTATTTGACAGCCGGGCTGCCGCATACAGGAAATCCAGGCGGGCAAGCAGCTCTTGATTGCGAAGCATCTCCCGTTTATGACCACGAATGAAATTGGTAAATTCGCTCAGGATGCGGTGAATCTCCCGCCTTTCCTCTTCCTTCAGTAGCTGCATTTCATTGTTTAAAGGAACTATTTCGGCAGGCTCTACAAAGAGGGTAGCGCCTTTGGCAGAGCGGCTTTGGACTATCCCGGGAACGAAGGAAGCGGAGGATTCTTTGATAGGGAGGACAAAGCGCCCCTCTCTCTGGGTCACGAACTTATCCTGGAGGAAGCCTTCCAGACGTGGCTCGGAGAGCATATCCTGCATGCTGCGCTGGATTTTGCTGCGCAAACCGCCCAGCCGACGGCGAATCTGTGAGAGCTCCGCAGAGGCGCTATCCAGCACATCGCCTTCAGGATCAAAGATGCGGCCGAAGCCCTGCATAATCTGGGGAATGCTGCTGATCTTCTTTAGCAGCTTCTGCGCCAGGGGCAGCTCTTTGAAAGCTTCGGTATGCTCGGCAAGACGCACGGCCAGATCAGCATTGATGGCGATCTCGCGAAATTCCTCCCAGTCATAGATATCATAGCCGCCTTCTTCAAACAGCGGATCAAGCTCGGTAAGATCCTCAAACTGGAAGTCTATGCCCTGCTCGAGGGCTTGCTGAAACTGGGCGATCAGCCTTTGGGAGGCCAGCATATCCTCCACTTTGTTTAGCGGGGTGACTTTCTGCGCCTGGAGCCTGCCCAGAGTGCTGTGACAGGCCCTGCTCAGATGGGCGAGCAGGCTGCCAAATTCTAAATCGGTCATTTGGCGGATTCTTCCTGGCTCTGCATATACTCTGGCAACTTGATGTACTTGAAGTAGTTATTCAGTTTGAAATGTGTGACTACATCGTCTTTTAAGGTATCCATCCCCACATATACCCGATGTTTATCCGGATTTTTCAGAGCTTGGGAAACCCTGGGCATATAGTCCATGATCAGGGTAAAAATTATCACCAGGATCAGCCCGTTTAAGAGCCCCAGGATGGCACCTAAGAGGCGATTCAGCCAGCCCAGATTGAGAACTTTGATAAAGCGGTCCAAGATCCAGATCACAAATCTAGTAACCACTACCACCAGGATGAGGATCAAAACCACTGCGATCAGGATGGATAAAGTTTTGCTGAGCCCGTATTTGAGCACGAGCTGATTTGCCAATAGCGGATAATAGTGTCCGATCAAAATGAAGGTGAGGATCACGCCGGCAAGTTGTACGATAGCGCCGGCCAGACCGCGTCTGAGACCAAAGTAAGTCAGGACCAAAAGAAAAGCTATTATCGTCCAGTCTATTACGCCCATTATTTTCTCCCTTAGCTATAAAAAAAGCAAACAGGGATTTTGTGATCCCTGCATGCCTGAATTTTAGTGTGTTTAAGCCGGTAAAGGCTTTATCTCATGTATCGTTTCATACGACGCTGAAGCTTCAGCATCTTACGACGGGCAGCGTTAGCTTCGCGTTTTTTTCTAACGCTGGGCTTTTCGTAGGCCTGATTTTTCTTTATTTCTGAAAGAATTGCGGCTTTTTCGCATTTCTTCTTAAAGCGCTTCAAAAGATAATCGAAGGATTCGTTTTCTTTGGCTACGACTGTTGGCAATCAAATCACCACCTTTTGTTTTTATTTACGTTCTGCCATATTATTAGCCATTGCTTTTTTGTCAAGCAAGACTTTGGATTATTCGAAAAAAAACAGCGGCGGCTGCGGCAAAGCGTTCAATGCTTTAGGCCTCTGCCGGGGATATATACTTGCCTTGAAGTAGCATCACAGCCGAATCGGAGTTCGGCTGCCCCATCTAGATTATAGGTTTGCAGCCGCAGGATGATTTGGAGCACAAGCTATACGGAAAGGCTATTGCAACTTCCTGTATGGAAGGTAAGATAAAGGAAAAAGCAGGTTCTGACAAAATGGGGGAATGCCAGGATATTTTCGATTGACAGAGAAAGCAAGAAGCCACTATGAGTTCCATAGATAAAAACCAAGGAGAGAAAGATGCCAAATAC
>Ga0265293_10006295_pt1 | contig 19135 bp, 18 predicted proteins | sample Munlanlewell138R_FD_192505 | JGI IMG/M metagenome (GOLD analysis project Ga0265293, IMG submission 192505) | Leachate microbial communities from a municipal landfill in Southern Ontario, Canada - Leachate well 138R | ecosystem: Engineered > Solid waste > Landfill > Unclassified | place: Canada... | reverse complement strand
CCGAGAAAGGCGAGGAAGTTTTGCCACTCCCAGATATTGGCCACGATGGGATAACCATAGTCGAGGGCCTGACCATAAGGGAGAAAAAGAAGGCGCAGGTAGATCCAGATAACAGAAAATTCCGTCACCAGATAATGCATGGAAGAATTGTTCTTCAGGTGGAGCAGATTCGGCAGGCCGCCGACATCGGCAAGACTGCCATCCGTGAACATGGGTAGCAGCAGATCCTTCGCCAGCAGAACGACCGGCACGAGGGCGAATGGCGCCACGAGCAACAACAGCCGCTTCCAGGAGATCGGTCGTTCTCTGGCCAGAAAATAGCGATCGAAAAGAATCAACGCCACCGGCAGGACGGCGGTATTCTGCTTGATGAGCACCGCCAGCGCTCCGCAAAAAAGCGCCGCGCCGTAGAAAAACCGCAACCGGGCCGGCCCCTCGGGAGAACCTTCCCTGGCCCGTGCGTACAAGTATATGGCCAGAAAGAAAAAGAGGGCTGCGAGGCTGGTTGTGCGCTGAATGACGTAGGTTACCGCCTGCGTCTGCAGAGGGTGGGCGACAAAGACCAGAGCCGCCCCGAGCGCCAGCATGAAACGGTCGCGGAAAATTCGTTTGAAAAGGAGCAAAGCCAGACAGGAAGCCAACAGATGGATGACGATATTGACCAGATGGTAACCGGCGACATTGGTCCCGCCGAAGTGGTGGTTCAACGCGAAAGTCAGCTCGGAAATGCCGCGCGAGGAAAGGAAGAAGTTGTCCAATGCTTCTGACAACCGGTGGACGGAGATATTTTCCACGATCCCGCGCACATCATCCAGATACCAGGGAACCTGCAAAGTATGGGCATACAGGGCGATCCCCAGGAGAACGATGCCAGCAAAACCGATGACATTTTTCCGCCACTCCGCTCCCGTCAATTTTTCTTTTGGCCCAGTCATCCTTTTACGCATCTCCACTGGTCACCGGCTTTCTCAGGGCGGTCATCAGGATCGCCAGCAGCACCTTGATCATGTAATAAAGGCTCGTGAGCCCGGCGATGGAAGAGCCGCCACCCTGGCGCTCCGCCATGCGGGTATGCACTTCGGCGATGCCGAAACCGTTCCTGCCGAGCAGGATGACCGCTTCCGGCTCCGGATAATCGACGGGATAGTGGCGGGCTAAAAATTCAATGGCTGAACGGTCATAGGCGCGAAAGCCGGAGGTGTTGTCGGTCACCCGCTGGCCAATCAACATGGAGTTGACGGTCTGGAACAGACGAATGCCGATGCGCCGGACGAAGGTGGAGCGGAAGCCGGCCCGTTGTTGCAGAAAGCGCGAACCGATCACGATGCTCGCGTCCCCCCGCAGGGCCTCCAGCAACTTGGGAATCTCGGCCGCCAGATGCTGGCCGTCGGCGTCGAACTGGATAGCCGTCTCATAGCCATTTCGGACGGCGTACTTGAAGCCGGTCTGCACCGCGCCGCCGATGCCCAGGTTTTTCGGCAGATCGACAACCTGCGCTTGCCCGGTGCGCCGGGCAACGCGGGAGGTGCCATCGGTCGAGCCGTCGTTGACGACCACGATGTCGAGGGCGACTTCGACGCTTCTCAGATCCGCGATAACTGCGGCGATGTTTCGTTCCTCGTTGTAAGCGGGCACGATGATTAAAGTCTCGGCGCGTTTCTTTACCGCCGGACTCCGCCACAAGCCCATCTCCTGGATCAATTCCTTGTTCTGCTCGGAAAGCCTGGTTATGACCACCGTCAGGTGAATCAACAGGAGAAAGGTGAAGCCGGTCGTCATCAGCGTCAGAACGCTCGGCGGGTAGGCGATGCCGAACAGCCCCCCCAAGCGGTCGATGGCGAAACGGTCGAGGGAGAGGTAGAGCAGAAAAAGACTCATGACGAACCAGAGGATCGAATACTCCTCCCGAATTCGCTTGTTCTTCACCAGGCTGAAGATGAGGGCAAAGATGAGGACGCTGAAAACAATGGAAAAAAACTGGATTTTATCGACGAAAAATGGCACTGGTCCTCCCGGCGGAATCAGGGCTTTATCAGACGGTAGATGAACCTCGTCCGAACGGAGTACAGCCTGTGCAGGAAAACAGCCAAGGCGCCGCGCCAGCCAAGACCCGCCGCATGTTCCCGTATCGTTGAAAACGCTTCCGCCAGATGCTCATCGATGCGCAGGCTGCTTTTTGCCCCCCCGTGCACCCGGAAATCGGCAAGATACTCGCTGCTGACCGACGGCGTCGAAACACGGGCAAAGCGAAGAAAGAGGTCGTAATCCATGACCAAATGCCATTTCCTGTCGAGGGGACCAACGGCCTCCCACAAGGAACGGTTCCAGAAAGTCGCCATTTGCGGGATGAAATCTTCGGTTAGAAGTTTCTGCAAGGAAAAACGGCGGCCGCGGAAATTTTTGTACCAGACGATCGGACGGGAGATCTGCTTCCCCCCCTCGTCGATGATGCCGCAGCGGCCATAGACCCAGGCCCGCTCCTGCCGGTTCAGATAAGGGATCAGGGTGCGCAGCGCCCCGGGGCGCAATCTGTCATCGGAATTGAGCCAACCGAGAATGCGTCCTCTTGCCAGGGCCATCCCTCGGTTGATGGCGTCGGCCTGCCCCTCGTCCGGGGAAAAGTGGAGCTGCAGCTTCTCCCCGTAGGTTTCTTTCAACGACCGCAACAATTCCCGCGAGCCGTCTTTGGAGCCGGGGTCCATGACCAGCAATTCGAGATCGACCCCCTGCTGATCGAGCACCGAGCGGACGGCCTCTTCCAGAAAGGCCACCTGCTGATAGCAGGGCATGATGATGGAGATCAATGGCGAAGACATCATGGGCGGGCCGAATTCGAGCTTTCGATATGCCGGTACAGCGTCTGGGCCGTGCGAAAATTCCGCCAGACGTGAGAATTCATCAAACTTTTTGTCGCCGGCCAGGAAGAAAAAATCGTCGCCGCAGCCTTGGCGAGGTTCCCCAGCATGGGCGTAAAATGTCCTTGTTGCAAGTCCCGTCTGGCCTGAGCGGCAACCAGTCGCGCCTTTTCCAGACGAAAGTAGGCGGGCAGACCGTTGCATCCGTAACGCCTGGCGACCGCTTCAATCTCCTTGAGCCGATCGAAACCGCCCTCGGCGGTCTTGTTCGACCCCAGCCATCGGTAGCTGGCCAGATTCGCTTGCATGTACAGTACCTCGCAGCGCTGGGCCAGGCGAATCCACAAATCCCAGTCCATGGCCCAATTCAACGACTTATCCAATCCGCCGACCGACATGTAGGCCCTGCGGGTAAAAAAAGCGGCCGGTTGAATGATGTAGTCGCCGTAATGGAGCAGACGGCGCCGGCTGTAAGGCTCGACCACCGTGCAGGGGCCGATGGTTCGGCCATCGGCATCGATGAAGTCGGCATCCGCGTAAATCAAAGCCACCTCTGGATGGGCGCGAAAGGCATCGACGGCGGCGCGGATGGCGCCGGGCTTGAGCACATCGTCGGCGTTCAGCCAACCGAGAATCGTCCCGTCGGTCTTCTCGAAACCGCGGGCGATGGCATCGGCCTGTCCGTCATCTTTTTCGCTGATCCACCGCAGTCCCTGCCCGTACCCTTCGAGCAGTTCGACGGCGCCGTCGGTTGAACCGCCGTCCATTACCAGGTATTCGATATTCGGATAGTCCTGCCCGAGCACACTTTCAATGGCGGCGCGAAGATAGGGCGCCGCGTTGTAGCACGGAGTGATCAGGCTCACGCGCGGCAAATCGTTTTGGGGCGATGCGGCAAAAGCTGCGCCGGTCATGTGTCCACTCGTCCTTTTTCCCCGTTGGTCGAAAAAACCTCCCGGTACAGCTCCGCATAGCGTTGCGCCCCCTTGGCGAGGCAAAAATCGTCCTCCGCTTTCCGTCGCGCCTGCGCGGAGAGTGTCTTATGGCGATCTTCGTCCTCCAACACCCAGGCGATTCCACGGGCCAAGTCTTCGCTGTCGTAGGGCCTCGCCAGATAGCCGCATCCGCAATGTTCAACCACATCCAGCAGACCCGTCGCCCCGAAAGCGACCACCGGGGCGCCGCAGGCCAGCGCTTCGGTGGCGGTCTGGCAGAAGGCCTCCTGGATGGAAGGGGCCACAAACACATCCGCGGCCGAGTAGATGAGGGCCAATCTTTCGTCATCCCGAACGCGGCCGAGGGTGCGCATGGGCATTCCCGGATCGGGAATCGCGTCCTTGTCGAAGGAGCTGAAAACCAGCGCCATCCGATCCGAGGCGTCTTTGCCGAGAGACCGCAACGCCGGCAGCAGCAGATGCAACCCCTTGTTCGGGTCGGAGGCGGCACGAATGGCCCCGAACAGGATGATTTTCCCGTCCTGCGGCAAGCCGAGCAATTGGCGCGAGGCCGCCCTGCCCCTGGGCCGGAACAGCTCGGTATCGAGCCCGTTGGGGATGACCTCCACCCGGGCATCGCAGAACAGGGAACTCGACCGGGCGCAATCGGCCAGCCAGCGGCTGGGGGCCACCAGGGTCAGGTTCAGGTCGCGCCAGGCTTGCGCTTTCCTGTTCCAGACCCGGCGGGAGAGATCCTTCTCGCCCGTCGAGCCGAGCACCGGGCATGCGCCACAGCTGCGACGATACCCCGTGCAGTCGAAAGGGACATGGCAGCCGCCGGTAAAAGCCCATGAATCGTGGAGCGTCCAGATAATCGGTGTTTTCAGCCGGCCGAGGGTTTCCACGCGCAGAAAGCCCGCATTCATCCAGTGCAGGTGAATGATGTCGGGATCGATGGCGGCGATTTCCATCGCCAGATGGTCCGGCAGCATGGCCGGTGAAAAATTGTTCTCCGGCGCCTTCGGATACCTGCGCACCGGCAACGCGCCAACCGCCATTTTCAAACGGCGCGTCAAGCTGCGCAACCGGCCGGCATGGCAGATGACGTCGGCGGCATGGCCGGTCTTGTACTGGACCAGCAGCCGGCAGTCGAGCTCCTGATGCCGCACCCCTTGTAACAGACGGGATGCGGCCCGGGCGGCGCCGCCAATTTCATCGAAGGTGTTGAGCATCAGGATCTTCATCGCGTCCAGAAGCCCTTCATCTCAGCCGCAAAAGTCTCCAGGTCCCAGTTGCGGACCAGGTGGCGGGGCAGTTGCAAAGGGTCGGTCCAGCGATGCACCTGCCCGGGAAAATTGGCCGCCGCCTTGGTGAAACCGGCTTCGCGGCAGAGGTCGAGAGAGGTCCGGTTGTATTCGCTTTGTCGGCCGAACGGATAAGAAAATGTGGTGATTTCCTTGCCGATTATCCTTTCCAGCGTTGCTTTCGACGTGAAAATTTCCTCGCGTTGCTGCGCTGCGGTCAGTGCCGATAGAGCCGAATGCGACACCGTATGGGCGCCGATCGTCGCCCATGGGCTCTCGGCGAGCACCCGCACCTCCTCTCGGGTCATCAAACGGTGCAAACCGGTCGGCGCGGCGCCGGGGCCGGCCCATTGTTCAAGCTGCTCCAGCCAGTCTCTCTGGCGCGCCGGATCAAGTCTGCGCATGAGCATGGCGAGGGAGGCGTAAAGTATTTTTCGCTGCTCGCGCGTGGTGGTTTGCCAGGCGCGGTCGAAGCGGCGGTCCTGCAATTCGAAACGGGAGGGGAACTCCCCTTCCCCGAGCAACAGGGCTTCCAACCGGTGCCACCAGAAAACCTGGTCGGCGCCGATCAGCCCGGTGCTGACGAAAAAAGTGGCCGGCGCCCTTACCTCTTCAAGAACCGGCAGCGCCGTTTGCGCATTGTCGGCGTAACCGTCGTCGAAGGTGACGACGACAGACGGTTCGGCAATCTTGTCCCAGTCTTCTTCGAGGCGCAAAACCGGGAAATGCCGCTTGAGGTATTCCATCTGCCGGCGGAAATTTCCCGGGGAGACGGCAATCGCTTCCGGATCTTCAGCCAGCTCCACCACGCGGTGGTAGACAAGAACGACCACCGGGCGATCGATGGCATTAAGCAGCCGGTTTTTTACTGCGCGTGCGCCGCGATACAGACCACGGAGACGGCGATAGGCCGTCCGGGCGGAACCGGGAACAGGCAGCTCGTGCAAGCGCGAAAAGTCCATTAGCTTTGGTTCGTGTAAATGAAACAGTCGTGTTCGAAGTGCTCCACCGCCCCTGTTTTGCTGAACACCGTCCCCGACTCGATGAGTTCATGGCAATAAGGATTCAGATAGATGAGAGTCACCTTGCGCGGATGATCGATCAGCGACTGTTCGATATTGCCGAGGACGTCGGCCATCACGACATCGGGAAACGGATCGAAAAAGTAGAAATAGTTATACGTATCCAGCTGCTTGAAATCGGCCGCGTCGCAACACTGGATATCGACGTTCTTGATTTTGAGCTTGCGGATATTGTCCCGGGCAATCCCCACAAGGTCGGGGGATATCTCGATCCCCGTAATCCTTGCGAAGGGATACTTGGACAAGGAGATCAGTATCCCGCCTTTGCCGCAACCGAAATCGACGATGGCATCGGTGGCGGCAATGGCGAAGTAGGACATGATCCCGTCAAACGCCAGCCCGCCCGAATCCGCATAGTAATGGGTGCGTTCGGACACCGCTTCCGTCGGGTCAACCTTCAGGTCGATGTGGCCCAGGGCGATGCGAATGCGGATCAGCAGTTCGCGCCACTGCCGCCGGCGCAGCAGCAGCAGGGCATGTTTCAGTCCCCTTGTCAGATGCTGGCGGGAGGGCAACATTACCGGTCGATTCCCCATTTCGCGCACCATCGATAAAACAGCGACGCACATTTGTTTTTAAGCTTTGGCAGGAACCGGTCCCGGTAAACCTGGATCACGACCGGTTTGCCCCCATATACATCCCTGCCGAACTCTTCCACTAGGGCTCTGGCCGTCTGTTCCGGAAAGGAAAACGTCCGGCCGGCCACACAGTCGGCGCTCATGTAGAGCATGAACTTCACTTTCCCCCTGGTTTCGTAGACCGGCAGCATCTGGTAGGGATAAAGCCGGCAATCGATGGGTCGTTCGGCATAGATCCGGCACCCCTTGTCGCCCAGATTCGGACAAACAAGGCCCTCCTTGGTGGAAATGATCACGAGTTTGCCCTCCCGCCTTACCCGCAGCCCCTGCTCATGCTCTCGAAAATGGGTCGCAAACTCTGCTTGCGAGAGCCGCAGGCCGCATTCGCCCTTGAGCGCGCAACAGGTATCAGGGCAAGTCAGACAAGGATTGTCCTGCGTGCTCATCGGCAAACTCGTTTCATTCCGTGAATCGACTTAATAGATGCCTCTGCGGCGCATTTTGCGCAGAATAAGATGTTCCAGTTGATGATAGATTTTCCACGGCAGGGAAGGCCCCAACGGCGGCGGAAGTCTATTCGGCAGCCGAACGGCCAGCGACTTGAGCTTTTGCTCCAGACGCGCCACAAATTCATCGAAGAGCGCTTTTTCCGGATGGCAGTACTCGAGCGAATGCGCAAGGAAAACCCCCTCGACAGTGAATTCGCGATCCAGAATTTCAGCCATCAACCGGCGGATGCGCTGCTCATCGTAACCGGCAAAGGCCAGGGCGTCCCAGTCGAGGCTGAGATATTCCCCCGGTTGCGGGCCATCCCAATCGGCAAATGTCTGCTCGGTAAAGCGCAGGGGCGCCCATTTTCCCCCACCCGAAAAGCGAAACGGCAGGGCTGAAAAATCGCTCTCGTATTTAACGCAATACAGGTCGTCGTATTTGCGCCCGCCAAACTCGTCATGCACCCAACGCAGATTGCCGACCATCCCGTTCATCACCGCATGCGCGAGAAAACTGCCGGAGTCGAGCCGGTTCATAAATGGATCGTTCCGCCAGACGAAACGCGCCCGGCCTCTCCGGCGATCGATGAGCAGTCCGCGCATGTCGCAGTGGAAGTCGACGTGGCAAACCGAAAGGTTCCGGCGCCCGCGTTCAATCCACACATCGTAGAGTTGACTGTGTTCTTCCGCGACAATGAGAGCCGTCACGCGCCCCCCTGTCGGAACCGGCCCAAAATAGACCCCCAGGCGTTCTTCATTCCGGTGAATTTCTTGAGCCCATAATGAATGAGACGGGGCGGAATAATAAGTTTAAGGCGGCCCGCCGCCAGCGTGTACGCGCTCCACATCGACCATTCCCACCAGCCACTGCGTCGGCTACGCCAGACGCGGTGATCATGTCTGGCCACCGGGACAGCGCGCCAGTTCGCTTTGTACGGTTCATCGCCGCCGAGAAGATCAAAGAATCGGCAACCTTTCAAGATGGCATATTGGATGGCCGCCATCATGGACAACTTGCCGGGAGAATATTCGTTCATCGACAGATCGATACCAGCCTGGTAGGCGTAAACCGCTTCGGAATCGACAAACTGATACTCGATCGCGATCGGCACACCAGAGCACTCCAGCCATGCCAGCCTAAGATTTCCGGAAGTCAGCAGGCGCCCGGATACCTTTTCATGGAACTCTCGGAACTTTCGGTCGTTGAAAACACCGAGCGGCGCCTTGGTGGTCCCCCAGCGGGCGGCATGCAGATTCAGCAGAATATCCATCCCCTTTTGCAGGCAGCCCGCACTCGCCACCTGCCGAATCTGTATTCTCCCGGAATCGAAAAACTGTCGCTGCAATTTGCGACAGCGCTTGCGCAGCGACTTTGACAGACTCTGTGTGTATGCGTCCCAGGTGGGTGGAAGCTCGATTTTCCAGCAGCTGTTGATCGGCCTGTCATGTCTCGGACAGCCGTTGCCACCAAGGAAGTCCAGGGTGGCATGAAGAGCCTCGGCATCCGCATCGATCGATTCGAACAGCAGCCGCTTCCATCCGTGCTGGCATTCCAAAAGGAACCGGCCCACTTCGATGCCCACCCGTGTTTCCCAGCCGTCGGCGCAAATCCAGTCCGCATGGTGGCTGACAGAGTCGCCGGCGCCGAGAATCCGGAATGTGGCGTGCTGGCCGACTTTTCGGAGGTAGAGCGGCGCCAGACCGACCAGCGCGCCCTCCGGATCGTGCAGAAGCAGAATGCAGAGTACGTCATCCGCCGTGGCGTAGACTTCCCACCACGACAGCAGCCATTCCGGGGAGCGCATCGGTCCCGCCAATCCGCGCCAAGCCGCGAGGTAGGGTTCCAGATCGGCAACCGCTGCGATACGCATTGTTTTAAGCGGCTTGTCCTGCACGGTCAGACTGGCCTCAACCCTTTTCCTGAAATCTTTTGATGAACACGGTATTTACTTGAATTTGCCAGATTCAATCCCGAGGCATTTTCGACTTTCTATGCGAAAAAAGCAATTCCTCCAAGGGGTGTGGTACGTCACCAGGTCAATCTGCTCGGGAATCTTTTTAGGTGGCTCCCGCCTCGCCTCGGATGGAACGCGTCACCAGATTTTTGGATACAGCATCGCCTTCGTCATCATCCAGCCGGTTTTCCGCAAAGACTTGAACAGGAAACAGGAGCCGTGCACCGCGAACCAGTAGGCGATGAAGGTGGCGACGACCGCGCCCTTCGCGCCATATCGCGGAATCAGAAAAAGGTTCAATATAATATTCAACGCGCCCCCCAGCCCAATGGTAATCAGGTTCACCCGGGTCCAGTTCTTGGCGACGATCAGCACGTTGCGTGCGGCCCCGAGGCCGGTAAAAACCCCCGCCCAGACCAGGATCGCCGCCAGCGGTCCGGCATCGTTGTAATCGGAAGAAAACAGCAGCCGGACGATTTCGTCGGCGAATAACGTCACGGGCAGGGCGATGGCGTAGGCGATGAGCGCCATCATGGCGTATAGTTTCTGCATGTGCGATTGAAAGAGATCCTCCGACGCCAGTTCGGCCTTAACGATGACGGGAAAGACGGAGGAACAGATGACCATCGGAATGAAATACCAGACTTCCGACAGCTGCACGGCGACGGAGTAGTTCCCGAGTTCCTCGCTGCCGATCATATTGCCGAGCATGACCTGGTCGATACGAAGATAGACCATGGTCAACAGCGCGGAAAAGATCAGGGGCCAACTGTCTTTCAGCAGCGATTTGGCCATCACTCGGCTGAAACGCCAAGTCCTGACCGCATACCCTCTTTGCCGATAGACAACCCACAGTCCCGCCGAACCCAGTGCGGTCTCCGCCAGGGATGCCCAGGCGATTGCGGTCAGGGAAGCGCTCCCCAGAATGAGGCCGATCTTGACGACGGCCATAAGCAAAAAGACGGAAGTTTTGGCGTAAACGGTAAACTTCCACTGCATCCGCGCCTCGAACCAGAACTCGATGGCGATGAAGGCCTGAACGATGGTCCCAGCGGCCAAAATGACGACCAGCCACTGCACCAGATCGTCGCCGGGGCGCACCAGAAAGATTGCGACCATCGCCAGCAGAAAGGCGAATACTCCGCCGACGACCATCAGAATGAACGAGGTGCCCAGAATTTCGTCTCGCCGGGTGGGATCCTGCGCCAGGCGACGAATGGAGATGTCGTCCAGGGAAAGGATGGCGAGAGGAGAGACAATCAGCACCACGGCGACGGCGTAGCTGAATTCGCCGTACAGATGAGGGCCGAAATGGCGCGCCAGCAGTACCCCCACCAGCAGGCCCACCGCTTTGCGCACAACCTGATCCCCCATCATCCAGCCGGTGTTGCTGACCACATTTTGTAGATATTCCCGCCCTTCGATCTTGGCCCGGAGGGTGGCGGGAAGGAATCTGGTCCAAGCTTGGTTCATGGCTTCCTAGGGGGACACCGCGCACGATGCCGTGCTGGAGAAGGTCGGGAATATCGATGCGGGCTTCAGGGCATGCCAATGAATTTATCAACTTGGGGCGGGCTCGGGAGATAATTAAACAACGCCCCATCGGCTTACTCGGGGAGCACGTCTGCTGCCCATCGATTCAGGCTCTTGTCCATCATCAAGGCCCGCGCATGCACTTGGGTGGAATCCGCCGTCCCGTATGGACATCAGGAATCCACTCACATGGTGGATGACACCCAGTTCTCGATTCGCATTCCAGGCACTCTCTCGAATTCACGGGTATTGTTGGTCACCACGATCAGGCCCCGACTTCTTGCATGGCCGGCTATCTGGCTGTCGAAGGCACCGATTTTACGACCGCTCAATTCCAACTCGGCAATGATCTGTCCACTGTGCGCAGCCGCATTTCTGTCAAAATCAAGCACCTCCAACCTCGCGGCGAAACCTTCAATGACAGCCATATTGGCTTCTGGTTTCATTGATTTTTCCGCCCCCTTTACCAGTTCCATCAGCGTCACGGTACTGATGCAAAGTTGGCCATGATGGCGGCGGAAGGCTTCACGCACTTCGTCGGGTCGGTTTTTAATTGTGTAAATGCAGGTACAGGTATCAAGCATGTATTTGAGCATCAAAACCCCTCGCGATCCTGTACGGGAGGCTGATCACGTTCAACCATGAAGTCGGCGGTGACGGAGGGGCCGTCAAACCAGGTATCCCAAGCCTCACCGGCTGGGGTGATGATGCGCGTACGACCCACCGCCACGACATCGACCTGCTTTATATCCTCGGGCAAAGCGACAGCCTTGGGGAGGCGCACGGCCTGTGAGCGGTTGCTTTTAAAGACGGTTGTTTTTTCCATTTCTTCCTCCCGTTTTGGAAATGTCGAACGTACAATTCATAATAAACCTACTGCGGGATATGTCAACGGGATATGCAGAAGGTGGGCGCGCCTATAAACAAATGATTGCACGGTTTGCCCGTGCACTCCAGCCATGCCAACCGCAAGGATGATGGGCCAAATCCCCGGTTCAATAGGGATGCTCAAGATCCCGCGCCGAGAAGTCATGCTCCCGGAGGCGAAAGACCGAGCCGTTCCCCTGTTTCCAGCTTTTCTTCCGCATCGCATCCTTTCCGGCGGCCCGCCTGATCAGCCCAACAGGAAGGACCAGAAGGATAAAAAGCACGGTCAGGAGAATTTTGGAGACAACGGCGCCGAGCAGGGAACTCAGGGCGAACCAGAACTTGGCAAAGGGCCAGAATATAAGCGGCCAGGTCATGGCGGCGAGCAAGAGGACGATGGTCGACAGCATGATCAGGGGCGATGGCCAGAAGTGGTAGCAAATCAGGCCCAGCAGGACCAGGGCGAGGCCGGCGTCCTTGCATTTTTCGGCGGTCAACTCATTGTGTTTGTCGAGCATTTGATCCCCTGTCCGTGTCGGGACTCCTTGGAAAGATCGTCGGGCCCCCGGTGCAAAATAGTCAGTCCAGATCGTATTGTTGCCGCCAGTAATCCCGATCCTCGTGACGCGGCTGTTCATCCTTTGCGAACAGAAAATCACCCATGACCAGATAGTCCATTTCGGTCCCCATGAAACACCGGTAGGCATCTTCCGGGCTGCAGACAATCGGTTCGCCGCGCACGTTGAAACTGGTGTTGACGACCAGACCATAGCCGGTCCGCCGCCGGAAGGTGTCGATCAACTGCCAGTAGCGCGGATTTACTTCCCGGTTGACGGTCTGGATTCGCGCGGAATAATCGATGTGGGTAATCGCCGGGACATCCGCCCGGGGGTGGTAGAGGCGGGTGTAAAGGGGCTGCGAATGATAATCTTCGGGAAGCGCATTGCACCGCTCTTCGCGCACCTGGGCGACCAGCAGCATATAGGGAGACGGCCGGTCGAGCTCGAAAAATTCGGTGCAATTTTCCTCGATCACGGAAGGGGCGAACGGGCGAAACCCTTCCCGGTATTTGATCTTCAGATTCAACTTTTTCTGCATGTCCGCACGGCGCGCATCGCCCAGGATACTCCGGTTGCCCAGCGCCCGCGGCCCATATTCCATGCGTCCCTGGAACCAGCCGACCACCTGCCCCTGATCGAGAAGATCCGCCACCTCCCGGCAAAGAACGTCGAAATCGTCATACCCCCGGCAGGGGGCCTGATAACGCCGGGCAACCTTGCGGATCGCCCTCGAATCGTATTCCGGGCCAAGGAGGGCGCCTTTCATCGAATCGCCCCGAGCCGGTGCTCTCGGTTTGTCCAGAACGATGTGCCAACCCGCCAGGGCCGCGCCCAGCGCACCACCGGCATCGCCGCTGGCCGGCTGGACCCAGATATCCTTGAACAGTCCGGAGCGCAGCAGTTTGCCATTGGCCACGCAATTCAGGGCCACCCCTCCGGCCATGACCAGGTAATCGCTGCCGGTCAGTTGCTTGGCGGTTTTTGCCAGCCGGAGAACGACCTCTTCGGTGACCTCCTGAATGGCCAAGGCGAGATTCATCGTGTTCTGGTCGGGATCCGCCCCGGCTTTTCGCCGCGGCACGCCAAAAAGCCTCTCCCAGGCGGGATCGTTGCACATGGTGAGGCCCGTGGCGTAATCGAAGTAGTCCATGTTCAGCAGAAACGAACCATCCTCGCGCAGGTCGACCATTTCGGCAAGGATCAGGTTTTTCCATCCTTCGACCTGCGCCGAACCAGAGATTCCATAAGGCGCCAGACCCATTAACTTGTATTCGCCGCTGTTGACCTTGAAGCCGCAGTAATAGGTAAACGCCGAGTAAAGCAAGCCCAGAGAATGGGGAAAATCGAGTTCGCGCAAAATCTTGATCCGGTTTTCCTTGCCGACGCCGATGGTGCACGTCGCCCATTCGCCGACCCCATCCACCGTTAAAATGGCCGCCTCCGGGAAGGGTGAGGGATAAAAAGCGCTTGCCGCGTGGGAGAGGTGATGCTCGGAAAATGCCAGTTGGGGGTTGCCGCAGCCGAGTTTTTCAAACTCTTTGCGCAGCATCTGCCGCATGAAAAGCTTTTCCTTGATCCAGACCGGGATCGCCGACAAAAAGCTTTTCAGTCCCCGCGGCGCTAAACTGTGATAGGTCTCAAGCAGTCTTTCAAATTTCAGGTAGGGCTTGTCGTAAAAGACCACCCGTGTAATATCGGAGAGTTGCAGTCCCGCCTCGTCCAGAACATAGCCGATGGCATGATGCGGGAAGGAAGAGTCCTGCTTGATACGGGTAAATCTTTCCTCGTGCGCGGCGGCGACGATTTCGCCCTCGACGATCAGGGCGGCGGCGCTGTCATGATAAAAGGCCGAGATGCCGAGAACGGCCTCCGGCATCATTCGCGGGCTTTTTGTGGAATCAATTGCTGGCATATACTCAATCCTCAGCCCGCTGCCGACGGCCGTTTCGATGTCTGATCTTTCATCGCGAATCACCGGCGCCCGCTCTATCAGAAAACGGCATAGATGAAGGGTGCGATGGCGGAACCACTGGTCAGCACGATCAACGCGCCGAACAAAACCAGAACCATAATGATCGGCAGCATCCAGAATTTTTTTCTCGTTTTGAGAAAACCCCAGAGATCTTTCAGAAAATCCATCGGTTTGGCCTTTTCGAAGAAAAAGTGGTCAGTCGGCGACCGGTACGCCCTGTTTGTAGACCGTGCGCGTCAGCTCTTTTCCCTGCGCATCCCAGGTTTTGGCCAGGCCATGCAGCTTGCCCCCGACCAAATCCTTGAAACTTTTGAGGCGGCCGTTTTCGTGAAATTCGACTTCGATGCCGTGGGGAATCACGCGGCCTCCGGAAATGCGGCGCATCTGCACCAGCTTGCGCGGCGCTCGGGAGGGGTAGCCTTCCAGCTCGACGTGGAAGGGCGTCGGTTTAATATCCCTGCCCTTGAGAATGGTTCGAATCTGTGCCTGAATTTCCCCGGCTCTGCCGTTCTTCGGGTTGAAGCGCAGGGCCTCGGCTGCGGCGTCATAGGCGATTCCCAGGCGCCCCCTCTGCGCCATGACCTGACTGAAACCGGTGAGCGCGGCGTCATGGTCCGGCATTTGCTGGCAGACGAGCAGCAGGTTCGCCGCCGATTCCTCCTGCTCCCGGTGCTCCGGTCCCAGCAAAATCAGTCCCAATTTCATGCGGATTTCAATCGCCCCCGGCAGCACTGCAAGCGTTTCGTAGAGCAGGTCCAGCGCTTTCGCCGAGTTCCCCTTCTCAAGCAGGATCGAGGTCAGAATGCTGGTGGAACTGACCAGCACCTGTTCGGACGCATCCGTGGTTGCCCGAGCCTGCTTTGCGAGGCGGGCGGCCTCCTCGTCTTTCCCGGCCCACAGCAGAACCCGCGCCAGGTTTGCGAGGGCCAAGGCATGGGCGGCTTCGTCCACCTTCGCCTCGATGCTCGCCGTGGCGGCGGCCACCGCCTGTTCCTCCCAGCCGGTGACCGGCCGGAGACTCCCCGCCTCGGTCATGGCCCTGACAAGTTTCACCGCGAGCATTTTATGCCCTTCGATCGTCGGGTGCACATGATCCAGAAAAAACTCCTGGCCGGCGATCGGATGTCCCGTTTCTTTCCGCATGGCGGCTTCGAGAAGATCGACATAGTCGACTATTTTCACGCCTTGTTCCCGAGCGACTTCGGTGACAATCCGCCGCATCGGCGTCAAGGCCCGCAGGGGGCAGACGTCCTCATCGCGCGCCCGGCGCAGCGCTTCCGCCGCTTCCCCGAAGCGGCCCAGGGCGAGCAGGGCCTGGCCGCGGCGGTAATGCAGCTCGGCATAGCGCGGATCCAGAGCAATAGCGCGGTCGAGAAGGACGAGAGCGGCCTCCCCCTTGTTCTCATCGAGCGCCGCCTTGCCCTGAACCAGCAGCTCTTCCGACTGCTGCCGGACACCGGGATTCAGGCCGACCGTATGCTCGCTTTTGAACGGGGTGCAATCCTTCAGATTGGAGGCGGGGGTGACGAAGATGATCTGCGCCCCCACCGAGCGGGCCAGCGCCGCCATGCGCTCGAGGCTGAGGCGGTAGTGCTCGAGGATCTTCTCCCGCAGGGGATCGTCCCGGGTGTAGCGCTCGAGACCGGCCGACTGGTCGAGGATGGCCTTCACCTCGCCGGCGAGCTGGTCGCGACCGGTCTTCGCCGCTTTGGGGGCCATTCCCATCCCCTGCAGCGCCGTCGTCATAGCCGACCAGGTCCGGGTCCGCGACAGCAGGCCGACGGTGGAGCGGATGAGGGGCGCAATCTCCTTGATCTGGCCGTAGGTGCGCTCCTCAAGGAACTCGTTGTGGCCGGTATAGACAATGAAAAGATCCGGCTGGTAGCGGATCAACTCCTCCATCAGGTGCGCCACCCGGTAGCTGGCGTAGCTGATGCCGCCGGCGTTGATCACTTCCCATTTCCTGCCGCCATCGACCCGCGGCAGCAGCTCGCGCAGCCAGCCGCTGAAGGAGGTGGCGTCTTTGTAGGGGCGGCCGTAGGTAGTCGAGCCGCCGAGGGTGAAGATCCGGTAGGTGTCCGGAGATTTGTCCCGAGTGAAGATCTGCCGATTGAAAAAGTGATTCTTGTTCCGCGCCGTGACCATCGTCCCCGGGGCCTCGGGGTCGGGGACGTACAGGGGAACATTGGCCGCAAAGCCGACGAAGGGGTCCTCGGTCTTCACCACCGGGCTCACCCCGACCAGGGCCAGCCCTCCTTCGAGCAGGAGGAGAAAGACCAGGACAGAGACGACCGGGAGCAAAATCGCCTGCCACAGTGGCAGCCGTGAGGGCTTCTCCTGCCGGGTCGTTTTCCCCTTGGAAGTGACCGAGTTTCCAGACTTTTTATTTCCTCGCGAGCGTTTCATGACTTCTCATCCAGGAGGCACGCCCGGCTGGCGGCCGGCACGCGGCTGCCAGGGGCGGCAAATGGCCGATAATACCTTGAATCGGAAGCTGTTTTCAACCTGCGGCCGATTTATTTAATCCGGCCGCCCCGGGTCCGGCCGTCACCAGACCTTCGGGCAGAGCATCGCCTTGGTCATCATCCAACCGGTCCGGCGCAGCGGCTTCAGGAGCAGACAGGTGCCGTGGATGGCAAACCAGTAGGAAATAAGAGTCGCCACCACCGCCCCCATCGCCCCCAGGCGGGGGATGAGGGTGTAGTTCAGCACAATGTTCAGGGCCGATCCCAGGGCCACCGAGACCAAGCTGACCCGGGTCCAATTCTTGGAGATGACGAAAACGTCGCGGGCCGCTCCCAGGCTGGTGAAGAGGCCGGCCCAGATCAGCAACGCCAGCAGCGGCCCCGCCTGGCTGTAGGCGGAAGAGAAGAGGAGATCGATGATCTCGTCGGCAAAAAAGGCCACCGGCACGGCCACCCCATAGGCCAGCAGGGCCATCCAGTTGTAGAGTTTCTGCATCTGGGTGGAAAATAGCTGCTCCGATATGGCTTCCGTCTTCACAATCGCCGGGAAAACGGAGGAACTGATGACCATCGGGATGAAATACCAAGCCTCGGCCACCCGCACCGCCACGGAATAAACGCCCAATTCCTCGCTGCCGATCATGTTGCCGATCATGATCTGGTCAATACGCAGATAGATCATGGTCAGCATTGTAGAAAGAACCAATGGCCAGCTGTCCCGCAGCAATGTTTTTGCCACAGACCTGCTGAAGCGCCATGCCCGGATTGAGAATCCTCTGCGATGGTAGACGATGAGCAGCCCGATCGAACCGAGGATCGTCTCCGCCAGGCCGATCCAGGCAAACGCGATGAGCGGCGCCTTGAGCAGGATCAAGGCGATCTTGACCACATTGACCAGCATGAACGCCGATGTCTTGGCGTACACAGTGTACTTCCATTGCATCTGGGATTCGAACCAGAATTCGATGGCGATAAAAGCCTGCACGATCATGCTGGCGGCCAGGATGCCGACCAGCCAATGAATCAGCTGGTCGTCGGGGCGGGAAAGCAGGATCGTCGCCATGGTCAGCAGGTAGGAGAGCGCGCCGGTAGCCGCCATCAGGACGAAGGAGGTCCCCAAGGCGTCGTTGCGGCCGGCGGGGTCCTGAGCCAGTCGGCGGATGGTGATCGAATCGAGCGCCAACATGGAAATGGGGGAAACAATCAGCACCACGGCAAAGGCATAGCTGAGATCGCCGAAGAGCTGCGGGCCGAGGTAGCGGGCCAGCCAGACGCCGACCAGCAGTCCCACAGCCTGGCGGGCTATCTGGTCGCCCATCATCCAGCCGGTATTGCCCACAAGCTGCTGCAGACGGCGGCGCCCTTCGAGTTTTTTCCGGATGAATCCCGGCAGCATCCCTTTTCCGTTCATCGGCGCTTCAGTTCTCCTTGCTATCCGGGACGGAGACTTGCCGATCCGTCTTGTCCAGAAAATCTCTGGCAATGATCGCCGCCAGCTCTTCGCCGGCAATCCGATTCCCCAGGCGGTTCCAGTGGGCGCCGTCGCGCACCCGGACGATCTGCCCCGCCGCCTCGGCCTCCTCGACCCGCCGGGAAACCGACGGATAGGCTGCAAAACCGGTCTGAGCGGCCAAATCGTGCCAGATCTGCAGCTCCTGCGGATCGTCGCTGCTGGCGGAAAAGGTCACGAGATGCGTTCCGGGGGGGAGAGCGCGCTTCATCTCCGCCATGAGAAATTCGGTGGTCTGAACCGCCGCCGCTTTTTGCCCGGCGATTTCGGCCTGTTGGGCGGGCGATGTGGCGGGGGCAAGTCCGTCATATGCCTGAAAAGGCGGAGGGTAATAGCTGTTGTAGACCTTGTATTGTGCTGTGGACAGCAGCGCATCCAGCGTCCGGAACAGCCGGGAAAATCTATGCAGCAAAAGGTAGGGGCTCGTCGCGGACAACCGGTGCCTGACCTTGCCGTCCACCCAGTACGGGCGGAAATTCTTCTGGCTTCGGGTGATGCTCGGACCTTCGAGGAAAAAGCTGTTGTTGACGATATCGTTGTCGCAGTACTGCAGCACGAAGATATCGGGCTTGATCATCCGAGCAAATTCTTTGAGCAGCAGCAGCTCCTGCAGCGTGCCGTAGCCGCCGCCGCCGATAGCGAAGACTTCAACCGGCAGGTTTCTTTGCACGATGCCGAAATAGGCTTCCGCATCGGAGGTGTTCGGGTCGCCCGTCCAGGAGTCGCCGACAAACAGAATGCGCTTCTTGCCGCCATGGAGATCGCCGAAGGTCCGGAAGCCGAATTCGTTGGTCGAATAGTCCGCAAGGTATTTTTCGCCCGTCTGATCGATCACCGGGATTTTTCCAGCAAAATCCGGCTTGGGGCGCCAGCCGAGGGCGGAGTCGTGGCCATAGACGACCGTGACGCCAAGCACCCGGGTGATGACCTCGCCCAGCAGCAGTAGAGCCAGGGTGAGAATGACCGCCGCCGTCGCTATATACGTGATCTCTCGCCGCCTCACGCCTTTTCCGTGGTTTCAGGATTCT
>Ga0265293_10006294_pt1 | contig 19135 bp, 16 predicted proteins | sample Munlanlewell138R_FD_192505 | JGI IMG/M metagenome (GOLD analysis project Ga0265293, IMG submission 192505) | Leachate microbial communities from a municipal landfill in Southern Ontario, Canada - Leachate well 138R | ecosystem: Engineered > Solid waste > Landfill > Unclassified | place: Canada... | reverse complement strand
AGGCCAAAGGCGCGTGTTGGGCGAATGTGGTGCTGGCCAACGCCAAGCGTGCCATCAGCGGCGTGTACCACGCGGTGCGTCAGGCCAAGTACGCGCGTCGCTACCTGGCCGAAGCCGCGTATCGCTTCAACCGCAGATTCCGCCTGCGCGACATGCTGCCACGGCTGGCGACGGCGCTGACGCGCTGCAAGCCTTGTCCGGAGCGGGTTCTGCGCTTGGCGAACAACTTTCATGGCTGAGGGATGGGGCTAATCAGGAAGAGGAATCGAAAGAGGAAAAGGACAGTTGCGACATGATCGTGCTCCGGTTGCTCGGGCGGAATTGCCCGGAACCGTGGCCAGCACGGCGCAGCGCAAGCAGTCAGGGATTGAAGACGGCCGACAGGCCGCAAGCGTGCAAGCACGCGCAGTCATTGACGGCGAGAACGCCGTGATACGGTGAAGGGAACAGCAAAACCGCCCATACCTCAGCCACTGCAAACTGGGCCTTTCAGCAAGCGGAGCGCGCAGGCACTCAAGGGCCGAAGGCGTCAGGGACCAAAGCCGGATGGCCGCGATTCGGTACGAAGCGCGGGGCGCAGCCCGCGAATCCGACGGCGGCACGCCGGGACGCACTGGATTGATTGCGCGCTACTCCACGGGAGCGAGTACCAAACCTCGGCCTGATTTCGGCACCAACTCGGCGTATAGAGATTTTCGTCCGACGATGACAGCAATCATTGGCCGCTTGTCCCGACGCTTCGCTGATAAGCGGTTCCATTCCGATCTGTCCAGATCAGAAGGGTGAGGATGATCCTCTGGATGAGTGTGCCATTCCCCCAAGTAGCGGATGGTTCCGTTACTCGCCGTCCATCGCGCTAGGGCAATAGATTCGTGACCAAAGGGCATCCGCTCGAATAGACACCTGAATCGCTTGTCATATTCCGTAGGGGCCGTTGCTTCCTCGATAATCATGTGAGCCCCATGAACCGAACCAAGCAGAATTCCACCAGCTTCACAGGCGGTATCAATAACCTGAATATGCTGGCAAAAAGTCTCCAATGTGGAATCCGTAAAATGCAGCAGCGTCCTCCTGTCGCCAGTGGCCCAAGAACTCATGAATTGCATACAGGACATTCCGGGTTCCGCAGCGGATCACAGTCGGGCGTGGCAGATTGCTGGGTACGGTCGATGACCCTCGTTCGAAGTGCGGGGGAATGGACGCCGTTAACCCAATCAAGCGCCATCTCTGCGCCCAGGCTGGCAGCATGCACCGACACCGAGGCAGGAAACGGCACGTATAAGCCCTCACATCCGTGCCCCGCCAAGATGGCGGGAAGAGGATCAACGGTAGAGCGGAGTTCACCTCTTCTATTGCTATGCCAAAGGCATCGGTAGCAAGCACCAGATGCGTGCGTTCTCAACAGTGCGCGGACAGCCGTACCCGGTCCCTCTATCCAGACCGAAAGCATGGGTGTAGGCGGTAGATAGTGGCCGCACAGCCAGTGCCCAAGGGATTCTTCCCCGGTGGCATCTATGAGAAGGTCCAGTTCTCCCAGTTGGGCCTGCCTGACATCTACGGGAAGAAAACGAATCTCGGCCCCTGGCGCCAAGCGTTTCAGTTCCTTCGCCATAGCCTCGGCTTTGTTAGACAGAAGGTCTGGAAATCCCAAGCGATGGCGCCCGATGTTCTGCGGGAGAAGGCAATCGAAGTCCACTAACGTGAGTTTTCCGCCGCATGTTCCCGCCCCGGCCTTGACCAGCATGTCCGACAGATATCCGCCGATCGTGCCACATCCCACGACGGCCAAATTCTTGCCTGCAAGCGTTTTTGACTTAGGCATGTTCCGCTGGGCAAGGTAGCGATCGTCGATTCTGACCACTGAGATGGGTATCACCTTCAACCCATAGCTGGAATCCTTGCGATCTGCGAGCTTGCTCTTTTTCACCGGACGTTGGCGGTCATAGAGAACCACGAAGCCATACGTCATCAACGGGGATTCGATGAGGATCAGAACGCCGTTGGCCTTTTTCCTTTCTCCTTCCTTGATGCGCTCGTGAATCTTGCGCCGGCACCGAGGGTCAAGGGTGCTTTGCCACGCCAAGATGTCCCTCACTGTTTCAGGAGGCCAATGGCTGCTCAGAGGGCGAGGTTGAGCACCCGTCTTTACACGGTAAGTCAGCACCGTTCTATCGGTGACTTGGTAGCCGAGCGACTTCAGTTTTTCTGTTGTTCGATTTTCGTTGTCGGTGATGAACCACAATGGATTCCCATTGGCCTGCGCGACGATGCAGTTCTGCCGCCCCAAATCCTCGCCTTCCATATCCACGAAGCAAAGCCCGCCGTGCCAATAGGCGAAGAACTCTTCCGCGAGATCGTCGATCATCTCCCCCTTCAGGATCTGCCCGAACACAACGGCCGCGCGTTGCAGGCATGCCAGCGACTGTCCGACAGAATCGTAGATGTCCAGGACGACCGTGCCCTTGGCGAGATAACACAGCCCGCCATCCGCGCCAAGATGAGGAACCGCAGCGGGCAACTCAGGGGGAATCTCCAGCAACCGGATGCGAGGCAAGTCGAAGAACGTCGGATCGAGCTGAACCTCGCACGGATAGCCCTTGCCCAATTGGGGTGGGATCAACTGCCCGTGCAGCCTGAACCAGCCGTCATCCGTCTTGCCAACAAACGCGAAGCCTTGTTGCTCAAAGGCCTCGATCACGTCTGCGACCGCTATGGCGCCGTTCATCCGGCCTTCGTTCGTCCGACGAGTTCGCTCGGACCAGCGGCGGCGGGAGCGGCGGCGATGGTGTCGACGATGGATACCACCTTGACCCGATCCGGCTCATTCGGAAAACGCGGGCCAAATTCGCCCTGCATCCAGATGCAAGCTTGTGAAGGGCTGCTGGCGTCGGTAGCGCCGCGAAGCACTTTCTCAAATTCTTCGAACGCCTTTGCGGCTTCTTCGACACTGGCTTTTCCCAGCCGTGCCGTAAGCGATTCGGATTCATCCACGGGGTTGTTCACCCCCGCACGCAACCGGGCCGGAAGTTCTGCGACGACATCCAGCAACGCGAGGTCGTCGCGCCGATCACGTTTTTCAAACAGCGGAGCCGCGGCGGCCATCAGCAGGATCGAAGAGGGCCCGCCGCTGGACCATCTCCAATCGCGGAATGCCTTCAAGTAACGAACCACGCGGCGGAACTGCTCCCCCTTAGCCTCCACTTCGCCCAGGAACCACTCCTTTACAGGCCTAGGATCAGAGGGCATCCAATTGCATTCACGATGGGCAAGTAAAACCTTGTCGCGCGGTAATGCCGTCCACGCATCTCGCTCCGCTTTGATAATGGCATCCATCACCGAGTCGTAGCCATATCGCCTCATCGAGGCCTCTGCCAGATTCACGAACTCCTGATCGGGGATGGCATATAGTGGGATGTCAATGTGGGCATAGGCAGCAATGACAATGCGAATGCAAGTCGGCTTGTCAGTGACAAGCTTCCACCCCTTTTCTTCGACCAGCGGCCTTAACGCCTCTTCCGCAGCAGTAAAGAAAACTGTTGCCGCTGTGCTGGGGCGCTGCGTCTGCGAGACGAAACTCATTGGTAGATAGCAACCATCATCGACATCCGCCTGCTGCGGACGTTGTGCCGGCGAGTTCAGCGTCTTGTATGCCCACGACCCCTGCGTAAAGAAGCGCGGCTGCGGTACGTCTTCTGTGTATCCGCCAGCTCTCATCACACGAGGAATGCCCGTGCGTAGGCAGCTTCTGACATCCGTCCGTGCACTGGCGATCCTGGTACGCTGTTCAGGCGTCAAATCCAGCTCATCATGGATGCAGGATTCGTCGTCAACAGTGGTAAAGAAAAGCGGGCTCAGGTTCAGCATGCGGCCTCCGGTACATTCTTGTTGGGGCCGTGATAGAAAATGGGGGCGCCGGCCTGGTGCGCTCGAAACGGTTGAAAAAGAGGATCGCCAAGCGCGCGCTGGGCCGCGTGGCTGCCGCGATCCTTGAGCGTATTCGTGGCGCCAATGGAAACCCGATCCAGCGCCTTCACGTCCTTGCTCTGATCCGGCGTTGCCTTGTCGTCGATCTGGAAGTAGTTGTTCCCCAGCAGCTGTCTCAGCATGTAGTCCACGGACGATTCCTGCGCGGAGATCACTAGATCGAAGAGTCCTCCGCGCCACTTACCGAATCCTCGGTCAAGGCTGGCGCCGCCACGGACAGTCGCACCGATCGTCATCGTGCCGATGGAAAGAACCCGAATCCGCGCATCCTGTTTCGGTGCCAGGAACGTGTTGACTTCATGCAACCCGAACAGGCCGGGTGCATTACCTACCAGTCCGCCATCCGCGAAGACACCGCGGTCGTTACGCGCCAGCGGAAAGTAGACGGGCGCGGCGGCGGTCGCCAACGCAACATCGACGACCTTCATGCGGTGATCCAACTCAAAGGAAGGGTGGTGAGGCGTCTTGAAGAACTGTCCACGACCTGTCGAGTAGTTGACTGCTGGTACAAGAACACGATGCTTCAAGTCGCCTACGGTGGTTCCTTGGAAGCGTTCGGTCAGCACTTCTCGCAACCCTGCCGAATCATGCTTTGCAGTCAACCAGAATCCCAGAAGCCGTCTTGAAAGACTGCGGCAACCAAAGATGCGGCTGCCTTCGTCTTCGAACAGTGCTTTGAGTTCGCTGCCAGGAATTTCCGCTGCCAGTCCCAAAGCCAACATCCCTCCTGCCGATGTGCCACAAATCAGATCAAAGTGGGAAGCGATAGGCCGGCCCAGCACGGCTTCAAGCTCGGCAAGAACCGTGGCCGTATAAAGGCCGCGATAGCCTCCCCCTGACAGGGCGAGCACATGGTAGGTAGGGATATCAGTCATGACGTCTCAACCTTTCGGGGGAAAGGAGTCGTTGCCGTGGCTATCCTTGTCACGGATACGGCCATCTGGACGATGGATGACGAGTTCGGACTTCTGGTTGCGTGCAATATCCCGCGCTGCATCTATTGCTTGCTGCTGCGTGTCATGCACAGAGGTCGCCCGCTCGTTGCCAGCGCCTTTAACGGCCCAACCGTCTTGATGAGGAACAACATGCTGATTTTTTCCGGCCATGATGGCACTCCTACAATGGAACTATGGAAGTCCCAGCCAGCCGGCTGGGTTGTCAATGGTCGCCCGCTGTAGCACAATACGTTGCTTATGCAGACAACAGGAAGACCAAGCCAATCCAACCCGTAGCAGGCGTAAAATCTGCCTCTGTTGTCTGGCTAGACAACAATGTATCAGAGCATGTGCGCTGGCGCAACACCTGCGCAACATGCGCCTTTAGACTCGACTGAATGTGGGGTTGATGCAACAGAGGGCTACGGCCTTCCCCCGCAACGCAAGGATCAGAACTCATGCCACAAACAGGCTTGGGCGTCGCTATCAAGACGCTACGCGAACGCAGAACCCTTTCCCTGCGTGAAATTGGGCAGCTATCGTCAGTGGACCATGCATACGTCTACCGCCTCGAAACTGGCGAAAAAACAAACCCCTCCCAAGACCTGATTGAAAAGCTATTGAAGGTTCTTAAGCCGACGGAGAGAGATGCTGCACTCATAACTTGGCTGGTTGACCATGCGGACGCCGACCCGAACCTCGTCGAATTTGTGCTACAAGATTCGTCTATTGGTATCGACGTATTTACGATGGCGGCGGGCGTCAGGCATCGGGGTAACGCAAGGCCTGATCCCGCCACATTGATTACCCGGATCAAAAAGGCCCTTGAGGACGACGACGAGGAGGATTGAACATGGACGAATCGGATGTCAGACAGAAAGCACGCGCGTTCATTGCGAAAGTCGATGTTTCTAACATCCGAGAAGACCTGTCTCCCTATGTGACCGCTGCTAATGCCAAGGTCAAGAAAGATGAGCTTGGCGAAGGAGAGTCTGGCTATACCATTACCAAGCCGAACGGGAAGCACATAATCACTGTGAACTCCCTGGAGACTGAGGAACGCCAGCGTTTCACTATTTGCCACGAGATAGCGCATATCGTGCTCGACCTAGAATCGAGTCACGAGGAAGTCCCGTCCTGGTCTTATGCCAAACGGCATCCCAACGAGATCGCCTGCGACACATTTGCCGCTGAACTGTTGATGCCTTATCAGCGATGGCTTTCTGTCGTTCCCAAGGAAGAGCCTTCCTTGGACCTTATCCAGCGCATGGCCGATTTGTTTGGCACTTCATTTCCCGCGGCTGCGTCGAGATTCGCCAGTCTCAGCGATGTGCCGTGTGCCTTCGTCACCATGGAGCGTGGCGCAGTACGGTATGCGGCACGCTCCACGTCTTTGAGACAAGCTGGAGCCTGGATATCACCCAGGTCGGTGATCCCGGCTGGCTCAGTGGCTCATCGAGTCAGATCCTCTGGGAACAGTACAACTGATACGGGGGAAGTCTCCCAGGACGTATGGTTCGACAACTGGGAAAAGGGCCTGGATCTCTGGGAACTTTCAAGGCACTACGCACGCACTGACACCACTATTTCGTTGCTATGGTTTGACGGCGAAGACCTGCCGGAGATCGAAGTGAACCGCTTCGGTGTGCGAGTGGAAGACGATGGCGGTCTACCAGAATTAACTGGAGAGTTGCCGTGGCCAGGGCGCAGCAAGCGTCGCTAGCTAAGCCTGGCAGCGGCACGCTGCAACTGCCCTAGTTTTCACTGGGCGTATTGTGGGATGCCGGTCTACGTAATTCGAGCAGACGCCGCGTGTTCTCCAGCTCCTTTTGTAGCAGCTCCGCATCCGGCAACACGGTGCGGTAGTTCGCCGCCATCACCTTGGTTGGCAAGCCATCCAGCGCATACCGCGCCAAAGCATGGCCCTTGTCGGCACACAGGATCAGGCCCACCGGCGGATTCTCGTCCGGGTAGGCCCAATGCTCCTTGGCATAGTTGCAGTACATATGCATTTGCCCCACATCGGCATGGGTCAAGCCACCCAGCTTCAGGTCGATGATGACCAGGCAGCGCAGCTTGCGATGGAAGAACAGGGGTTCACCCCCGATTTCACGGACACTTACAAGAAGGCCGATCGAGGCCATAAGGAGTGTTCATGTCCAAGCGAAGGAAGTTCAGTGCAGAGTTCAAACGTGGTGCGGTTGAACAGGCAAGCCAGCCGGGGGTCAGTTGTGCCCAGGTGGCCCGGGAACTGGGGATCCGTGACAACCTGCTGACCCGCTGGAAGCGGGAGATGCAGAGTCAGGGCAAGGTGGCGTTCGCCGGCACCGGTACACCGCGGGACGAGGAGTTGGCGCAGTTGAAGCGCGAACTGGCCCGGGTGAAGAAGGAGCGGGATTTTTTGCGAGAAGCGGCGACGTTCTTTGCCAAGGGATCATCCTGAGGTATCAGGTGATCGAACGTTGTCGCGATGAGTTCCCGATTCGGTTGATGTGCCGCTGTCTGCGGGTATCGGCCAGCGGTTACTACGATTGGAGCAAGCGCCCACCCAGCGCCCGCGAGTCGGACAATGAGCGCCTGCTCGGTCGTATCCGTGAGCTGCACCAGGACAGTCGCGGCACGCTGGGTGCAGGCCGGATGCGGGAAGATCTGGTCGATGAGGGCGAGACGGCCAGCGTGAACAGGGTGGCCCGATTGATGGCGTCCGACGGCCTGCAGGGTTGGCCACGGGCCAAGCGCCGTGGTCAACGCGGTCGTCCGGCACTGACGCCTGTCGGCGTGGACAACCTGCTGGAGCGGGACTTCACCGCGCTGGAGCCGGAGACCAAGTGGGTCACTGATATCACCGAGCTCAAGACCGGCGAAGGCAAGCTGTACCTGTGCATCGTGCTGGACCTGTTCTGCCACCGCGTCGTGGGCTGGTCCATGCACCACCGACAGGACCGGCAGATGGTGATCCGGGCGGTGCAGATGGCGGTCTGGCAGCGTCAGGACAGCCATCCTGTGATCCTGCACTCCGATCGCGGCAGCCAGTTTCGAAGCGGCGACTACCAGGACTATCTGGCAAGCAATGCGCTGCAGTGTTCGATGAGCGCAGTGGGCCATTGCGGCGACAACGCGGCCTGCGAAGGCTTCTTCGGCCTGCTCAAGCGCGAGCGGGTATACCGCACGACCTACCCGACACTCGATGCAGCAAGGGCCGATGTGTTCGAATACATTGAGCGGTTCCACAACCCAAGGATGCGACGAAGGGTCGCAAGGCAGGATCTGAGGTTATCCACCCTTTCACAACCGTCCGTGATTTCGGGGTAAAACCCCAGCAGATCGACCCGATACCAGGTCTGGTCGATGCGCAGCCGGCGCTGCCGCCCAACGAAGGTGAAGCCTTCACCCAGTTCCAACAGGAAATCTTCCAAACGCTGGATCAAGGCCGCTTCCAAGTCGGACTCCGAATACTCGTCCTTGAGGTCGAGGAACTCCAACACATACGGGTCTTTGATGGCTTCATTGGGCGTGACGACATCCTCGGGCTTGGCTACCGAACCCTTGACCAGCATCGCCGCCTTGTCCTTGGACAAGGCCGTGCGTTCGTAGAAGAACATTTACGCGTACAGGCTCCCCAGCTCCTGCGGTGTCTTGAAGCCCGCCGTCAGCTCGTCCAGCATCGCCTTGCTCAGTTCCATGTCTCTGCTCCTCCCGGCCAGTTACAGACTCGGCACCACCAATGGGGCAGCAGTACTCACTTAGAGTCGGCCTTAGAGTCTCCTGATTAGCCCTGTGACTCAGCTACAAAAAACCCCTCTCCCGCCGGGAGAGGGGTTGGGGTGAGGGTTCGGGCCGAGCATATAGGTGAACTTGCAAGCCTCTGTTGTGACCGAACCCTCATCCGGCCCTGCGGGCCACCTTCTCCCAGCGGGAGAAGGAAAAGGCCAGCTGAGCGATGGGGCTAATCAGGTAGAGTCTTACATTCGTGCAGATTTCTTTGCCCATATATTTTTTGCCTCTTTCAGGCTGATCCCGTTTGCTCCACCAATATAAAATTCATTGCGGGACTGAACGGGATCGTCTTCCCATCCGCATATATCACATATCTCGTAACACCCCGGCTCGTCTATAACAAACGAACCACAACATGGGCACGGACTTAAATTCCCTGCGCTAGTAGAGTTATTCATTATTGATTAGTCCAATATCTCATTCCATCATTTGGTCTAAACATCGTACGTACTGATCCGTTAGCCGCCTGGGACACAAACGTATTGCTTGAAGGATGGTAGTATAGCATATCTCCGTTTGATCTGGCTTTCATTAGAGTGCCTGACGGGGGTGATTTAATAAATCCGGAAGCTCCACGAACGTATTGGATGGCATTTTGATATTCAGGGAACTCACTCCTATGCTTGGTCCAGTGAGCATAGGCGTTTCTTACGGAACCCATATTTTTTGTTGACGTCCAAAGCGGAGCTTTCGCAAATAAACCACCAACCTTGCCAATTGGGACAAACCCTGCCCCCGCTAGCCCCACCCCAAGCCAGTCTTGATCCCAGAGCGCCTGAACACCGTCAACTGCGGCGCCAATTGGTCCGGTAAAAGTTCCAAAAACTCGCCATGCTTCTTCATTTTGCCATTGCCTCCAATCCTCATCGCTCCAGTCCCCGGGGTGTCTGGTTTCTTTGCCGTGCGCTTCATCATTAAACGCCCTGGAGAACGCCGCCGTTACCGCACCATTTGCGAACTTGCCGCCGGTCATCGCCGATACGGTGCCACCCAAGGCGGCAGCGGCCACAGTACGTTGGGCGCTGAACCCCGTATTTGCTGCATCAATAGTGTCGATGCGCCCGCTTAGTGCTTGTGTGGCTCCTGCACTCACGAATCCATGTCCGAACTTGCCGCCTTGCAGGCTGCTCATGACCCCACCCGCAAGGGCATGTGCAGCGACTTTTTCCGCGAACTTGGCTCCGGTGGCGCCTGCGTAAATGGTCCCTATCTTGTTGAATACTCCCGCGCTGAACGCTCCATACACTCCACCACGCAGCGAATTGGTTTGTATCGCGCCTGCCACAAATCCACCCGCAATGGCCGCCTTCGCTCCGGTCAACCCGGCCGCCCAACCCCAACTGGCACCTGCGGCAGCCCCTCCGGTATACACCGTCACCACCACCGCCACAATCGTGCGCCAGTACTTGCTGAGGAAGCTATACCCACTAGGATCAATCAGGTTCAGCGGGTTGTTCATCACATAGCTGTACGGGTTCCAGTTCTGCGGGTTCAGCGGGTCGGTGATGATCGGGTCCGGTTGCACCATGCGCCCGCCGCTTGCCCAGTACAGACGCCCGTTCATGTGGATGGTGTCGAGGCCGTTGACGTGCTCGTGCCCGGTGAATCCTCGGCTGGTGTGGCTGGAGCCGGCCTGGCCGAAGGGCGGGCTCGGGGTGCGCCATTCACCGTGGGCGTCGGTATCCAGGCGCTCCAGCACGGTGATGCTGCTGCCCGAGACGCTGCCGATCACCTGCACGCTGCCCAGGTGGTCGTTGAACTGGTGCCGCACCGTACCGCTGCCGCTGGCCTGGGTGATGCCGCCGCTGAGAGTATCGCCGTAGTGCTCGATCAGCACCACACCGGCTACGCTGCGCCGCCACTGGATACTGCCGCCGGGCAGTTGCCTGCGTTCCACGCTGCCGATGTACGTGGTGGTGGTGGTGCCACCGGCGGTGCTGCCGTCATCGATGCGGCGGTAGCGTTGACCATCCGAACCATAGGCAAAGCGGGAGCGGATGCTGGGATTGTTGATGTTGTCGCGCCAGATCGACGTGGCCTGGTTCAGCACGCTGTACTCGTAGAACCGTGCGCCGCCGGCATCCACCATGTTGCCGCGCACATCATGGCCGTTGTACAGCGTCAGCACGCCGGGTACGTACAGGGATGCGGTCTGGTGCGCGCTCTGTGTGGACGTGGTGTTGCCACCACCGCCCACGCCGCTTAGACCACAGCCGGCACGGCCGTTGTAGCCGTACTGCACGAACAGCCCGAAGCCGTACTTGCGGCAGATATTGCCCAGCAGGTCGTACTGGGCGTAGAAGCTCAGGTTGGCCGGGGCGCTGGTGTTGGGATCGACCAACGGCGCGCTGGTGCCGTAATACGTGCTGCCCAGCGACTCGAACCAGCCCAGGGTCAGGCGGTCGGCGTCGTCGTACTGGAAGCGCTCGGCATAGCGCCCGGCCTGCTCGCGGCGGGTGATCTGGCCCTTGTTGTCGTAGTCGTAGAGCGCGTTCTGCACCGTACAGCCGGTGCCCGTACACACGCCGACCAGTTGCCCGTTGAGCGCGTTGTAGCTGCGGCTGATGGTGGGCCCCGCGCTGGAGCCGCGCCGCTCCAGCGTCACGGCACCGCGCGCATCCACCTGTTCCACAGCGGTGTAGAAGGTGCTGCCGCAGGTGGAGATGGTGTCCGCTGCGGTGGAGGCGCAGGTCTTGGTGGCAAACCCGCGCGCATCAAACTCCTGCTTGGTCCAGTGGCCGCTGGCATCGCGGCTCTTCCACGCCCGGCCCAGGGTGTCGTAAGCGGTTTGCTCACGGTAGGTGCGCGAATCCATGGTGCTGTCGCGTTGGGTCAGGCGGCCCAGCGCATCGTAGAGATAACCATGGCTCTGCGTACCCGTGCTGCCGCTGATGCCATCACTGGTCAGGGCGCCGCGCACCAGCGTATCGAACACGTGCGTGGTGGTGCTCTCCAGGACATGGCTGCTGCCGTTCCAGCGCCAGGCGCGCTGGCGCCAGACGCGGCCACGGGCATCCAGATCGTTGTCGATCCGGTGATTGGCCGCATCGGTCTGGGAGATCACCTCGCCCACGGCGTTGTACTGATAGCTGATGGTGCCGCTGTCGCGATCGGTTTGTGAGGTCTTGCGGCCCAGCACGTCGTAGGCATAGCTGGTGGTGACGGCGCCCCGCCCAGCATTGCGGCTGACGCTGGCGATGTTGCCATCCGGAGTGTAGACAAAACTCAGCGACAGGCCCACCGCATCGGTGCTGGTGACCACTTCGCCCAAGGCATTGGTGGTCTGTGAGGTGGCGTGGCCGTTGGCGTCCCAGGTGGTCGTGGTCAGGCCGCTGTAGGTGACGGTACTGCCGGTGCCATCGGCGCGCTGAAGCGCCGTCACCCGGCCCAAAGCGTCATAGGTGGTCAGGTTCCACTGCCGTGCCGTGGTGCAGACGTTGCTGGCGAAGGTGGCGGGCTCGGTAGCGGCCGCTGTCGAGGTAAGGAAGAACGGCTCGGAAACACGAGCGGGGCGACCGGCCGCATCGTAGGCGGTGCAGACACCGGAAAATGCCTTGTTGGTTGTGCCGACGTGACGAGTCTGGCTGGCTGCCAGCATCACGCGGCCCAGCACATCGTGATAGCTCCACTGGGTGGGGGCGCCTTCGGTGATGACCTGCTGCCGCAAGACGGCACCGGTCGGACACGGCACCTGGTTGGTGCCGGTGCCGCAACGACGCCAAGTGGTCCAGCTCTCCACGCCGGCAGATGCAGTGCCGGGCGTCGACGTATTGACGACCTCGGTCCACGTGTACCACGGACGCCCCAGGGTGCCGTAGGTGGCCATCGTATCCACGCCGTTGACGTTGCGGGCATGGGTTACGTCACCGAACAGGTTGCGCGCCAGGATCTGGGTATCGACGTACTCGCCGGCACCGCTCCCGTTCCAGTAGGGCGAGTAGCTGGCCACCGGGAAGCGGCCCCGGCTGTCGTAGGTGGTGCGGGCATAGCGGTGTATCTGCGTGGCGGTGGCCGGCTGGAAGGTGATCGCCGTGCCCTTGCAGGCGGCCTCGGTCAGATGGTTGCTGCACGTATAGGTATGCGTGCGGTTGCCGAAGGCATCCAGGGTGTGGAAGGTGCGCAGATCCTGATTGGCGCCGCCGCCGGGCTGGATGCGCTCGGAGAGCAATTGTCCGGTCACCGCGCCACTGGTGTCATAGGTAAAGCTGGTGCTGCGACTCACGCTGCTGCCGCCCCGGGTGTGGGTGACGGTGCTGGAGGAAAGACGACCCAGACGCCATGGACTGGTGATGTGGTTGTATGTGTTGCTGGTGACTACCCGCGCCACCAGGCTGCCTCCGCCGCTGTAGGTGTCCACCGAGGTGTTGGTGGCAAAACCGTATCCATCATGGGTGAAGCTGGAGAGTACCCGGGAGGTGAGCGCACCATTGTTGAGGGCATGGACGCGCTCATCGCTACCGGCCAGGCGGATGTGTACGGGGCGCTGGGTTCCAGGAGCGAACGCCGGTGCGCTTTCCCAGACGTTGGTGCTTTGGGCCAGCAAGGTGCCGCCGATGGCGGGAAAACCAGCGCCGGGTGGCTGGAAGCAGGCGTTGGTGACCGTGGTGATCATGCAGGCAGTGGCGCCATAGGTTCCCACCACGGCACGGCGTACGGTTTCCAGGGGGACGCCGGCAAACGGCGCATCCTGACGATAGCTGGTGGTACTGACGATATGGCGGCCCGGCGCCGTGGTGTCAATAGACTGAATCTGCCGGAACCCCAGCATCCCGCCACCACCGGCCTGTACGCGTGCACCGGCATAGCGGTAATAGACCGCGCTCATGCTTGAGGTGCTGTTGTAGACCGGGGCGCTGCTTTGTGCACGCACGACGACGTATTGTGGTCCGAACAGCTCCTGTACCGGAGAGCCACGACCCCAGTTCACCCCACGCGCACCGGTGTCACGACGGTATACATCCGCCAGTGTCAGAGGCCGATAGAACAGCTGGGTAAGGGCGCCATTGCCATCGGTGATGTGAGTGATGGTGTCGCGGGGCTGATAGCGACTGGCCAGTGGCGCACGGCTGGAATAATGATCGGCAGAATTATCATAGATCGCCACAAAATCGGTAGCGCCATCGCCATCAAAGTCGGAGAACATGAAGTAGGTGTTCTCCAGATTGCAGGTGGCGTTCTTGCAGCCACGCGCATTGCCGCTGGACAGCAGGCTGGCGGAGGTTGGAAACGTGCCGTCGGGGCGAGCGATGTGTCCGTGGAAGGGCCGATAGTTGCTGTTGGTCAGTTGCGGAAAAACGATGTCGGCCCGACCGTCACCGTTGACATCGGCCAGTTGGATGAACTTTTCTGTGGTTGAATCCACGGCCAGCGCCAGGCCGCTCTGTACTGTGCCGACGCCTGTCAGGTCAATGTACCAGTTCCCGTTCTTGACCATTACGTCGGTCAGGCCGTCGCCATTGAAATCGGCGAACTTGAAGGAGTAGCCCTCAGAAAATGCAGGGAAATCCGGCCATTTTTCACCGGACACATGCCATTGCTTGATCACGCCCATTTGAATACTCGTTGGGGTGATGTTGGTGACACCGTACAACTCAACGAAGCGCGTGATTTTGTAGCATGAGGCTCTGATTCTCTCGTTGGGATCCAAGGCTTGCTCTACCGATGCAGGCCACTCACTCCACACTTGGCCGGACTCGTCTGTCCACTGCGAAATTGCTTCCGCCGGACGAGGAATGATGTTGCATGGGTCGCCCGGAGTGGGGCTGTACTTGAACCAGGTCACGGTGGTGCTGATGGCAAGGTCCGAACGGCTGTCGCCGTTGAAGTCATTCAGGTGGACGCGTTGACCTGGATCAAGAAGGCTGCTGAACTGGTAATTCTCGACCATGGGCGGGTCAAGGGTGGTGCTCATGGAAATGCTGCGCTGGGCTCCCCAGCCAAAACCGGCACCCATGCGTTCGGTCAACCTGGTCTTGAACAGACCTTGCCCTGTAGGTGAGTCGCTATACATCACATCCAGCAGTCCATCTCCGTTGAAGTCGGCCAGAATGGTGCTGGTCGCGCTGGAGGGGATGGCCGGAGACAACGTGGCAATCAGGTTGTTGGTGAGGTTGAACGCCCGCACACCAGTGCCGGTGGGGCGTCCAAGCGAGGGGTATAGCACCCAGTTCGCATTGCTGCCGGGCAAGGCCACAAACAGATCGTCGCGACCATCACCGTCGTAATCGAAAAGATGCCAGTACTTGTCCACATCAGCAGGACTGCGGCCAAGCGTCCATGACATCTGCGGGACCCGGTTGAACGTCAACTGTCCACTGGCATTGAGCTCGCCAAAGCTCACGAGCAGCTCGCTGTTGCTTCCTGATGCCTTGAACCACACCACATCAGTCAGACCGTCACCGTCCACGTCGCCCAGACGCATGCTGACCAGACCACTGAAACCAGCTGTGGTCACCATATCTGCACTGCTGAAGCTGTTGGAGGCGTTGGACCACGCAAATGTGGTGGGCGACAGACACACCGACATTCCGCTATCACGACACTCGGTGAGCGAGGTCAACGTACGGGCACCAGAGCCGGACGATGAAGTCCCATAGCCAAGAGAATAAAAGCGCGCCTGCTGATTGCTGGCAATGTCACCGATCGAGGTGATGGAGGTCAGATACCGAGTTTGCCATGCCACGCCGTTGGCCACTGAGCCGCGGGCAAATTCGGTGGCAGGGCGTGCGGCGTAGTTGAACTGAAGCTTGGCGAACGGTGCGAGGTTACCCCCGGATTGACCGGCGAGCTGCTTCTTGCCGGTGTACTCGATGGAGGCCAGAAGTGACTCCCCCGGATAGGAGCTGCCGCCAGGGTTGGCCGTATAGCGGTAGTCGATATAGTTGCCTGTCGAATCGAGGAATCGGGTTTGCCACCAGCTCAGTGCCTTCGCGGTATGTGTCGCAGCGGTGCTGTTGACGTAGCCATCCGGACGCGTAGCGCTGGTGGTCCAATCGTCACGATTGCCGTAGAAACTTGTAGATCCGTCCTGGCGCTCGACAGAAAAGAATGCGGGTCCATTGCCGCTGGCCGCACTGGGGATATAGGCGCAGATGCGCTGGAACGCTTCGCTGGCGGTCCGCAGGTTGGAGGTGGTGAAACCGGAAACGGCCGGACAGGCGGGCGCACCCGCGGGTGCCGGGATCAGGCGTTGTCCGTCCAGGCAGAAGCGGTCCGTCGTGGTGAAGTTGATCGCTGGCGGGGTGCCGTCAACGGGAACGCCGCCGGAGATGAAATCGCCAGCCTCACGCGTAGCCCGACAGCGGGAAATGGCCGAGAGGCCCGAGATCGACCAGCCTCGCCCCAAAGGACCATCGCCACCCTGGCTGGAGTAATTCAACGAAATCTGCGGGGTAACGCCTGCGGTGCCAGGAACCGCCAGGATGGGTACCGAATAGGTAGCAGCACCTGACTCGTCCACACGGAACTGTCCGGCGGTTGCGCCGACTCGGTCAGATACCAGGTCTTGTGCCCAGATGGGATGTGCGCCACTCAGTAGCAACAGGAAAAACCACCCACACCACCCAAAGCACTTCTTGTTCATTCTGACCATGACCGGCTCTCCCAAGGTTTACGCCATCTAACGCAAGCCACGAAAGAAAGTCCCTAGGAAATCTCTTAGGCAGGGGTAAGACTTCTACGCTCCACGCCGCTTCTGTGAAGAGCCTCACGGTTCCAGGTATCGGCTAGCCCCCTGGCTGGCTGAGCTCACCCGGAAATCACCGCCCATGGGTGAACGCGATATCACGCCCGTATCCGGACTTGTCTCATCCAGTGAGACGGCCGTCAGCTAGCTTCGCCATCGCGCCATCAGGATGAGTGGGTGAGGAATTCTGGCTCTGCCGCGTCAATTTGCTGTCAAGCTGCCGTGCGCCTGTAGTCTCACTCGACAACACGCCTTCAAACGGATCGGATAGTCAGGTCGACTTGTCTAACCTACAAGGCCTTCGGAGATGCCCCATGGACCAACAAGCTGCGATGCTCCATTCCGCTGTGTTCGTCACCGCCTGCGTGCTGATGACTCTCATAGGCGTCTACCTGCGATGTGTGCACGAGGTACGCAAGGGGCGGCGGGCGGTGCCAATCAATGCCGAGATCGTGGAGAAATGGACGATGGCGGGCAGACTGGTCAAACGGGCGCTGTGGGTGGTGGCCCCATTCCTGGGGCTGATGATGCTGGTGTTTCAGGGACAATGAGACGGGAAGGTGATGGTGCGCAACGGCGTCAGGCATGGGCGCACCAACGCTGCACCTTCCGGCTACGAGCTGCCGATCACGCGATGCGTATGCAACGTGTGGGCGGCGGCAGCGCACCGGATGCGCCGCGTGGCAGTGCGGGCTGGTGTCACGGTGCGCAACGCGGGATGTCTGCTTTTTCATGGCATGACGCAGGAGTGGCGCGGTGAACCTCAATGAGATGGTATTGATCGGATTTCTGGCATGCATGGGCGCAGGCGTCCTGTTCATCGGCGCGCAACTGCTGTGGTATCTGCTGCTCCGGCTTCACGTCTCACGTTCGCGCGTCCGAGTGGTTCGAGTTCACGGCGATGTTGTCATCAACGCCACCGTCCGACCTTCGCGTATACCCGAGGACTGATCTCGCGCCCGCATCTGAAGCTGGGCAGTCAGGGGATCATTCCCGCAACGTGAGATTGGCCGGTCGCAAGTTGGTGTAGCGCCGCAGCGTTCCCCAATCCAGGTGCCCGGAGAACTGGGCCACTTCATGGATCTGGTAGCCGGCTTCAAACAGGCGGCTGATCCCTTCATGGCGCAGGTCATGAAAGTGAAGATCTTCGATTCCCAGATGCTGGCAGGCACGCATGAAGTTACCTTGTGCCGACACCGCCTTGTACGGAAAGATCCGCTCATCGGTGTTCGGCTGGCGCTGGATGATCGCCAACGCTTGCCGGGTCAGCTTGACGGTAACGTGGTTGCCTTTGCTCCCCTTCGGGCTTTTCATGTCGCGCACCACGATGGTCATCGCCTGTTCGTCGATGTCGTCCCAGCGCAGGCGGAAGATTTCCCCTTGCCTGCGGGTGGAAGCAATGGCGAAGTCCACCACGTCGGACATCGGAATGCGGGTCCGGTGCCGGGATTCGGCGAACCGAGCGTGAAGGCGAGTCAGTTCGTCGTCGGAAGGACGACGCTCCCGGCGCGTGCTCTCGGCCACCAGTTCCAGATGCAGGGCCATGTGGATCCCGCTGTTGAGCGCTTCCAGTTGCACCGGATGGCCCCACGCACCGCGTGCCACCTTCAACACCACACGTAGCCACTTCAGGTCCATGTACGCCGTACTGGGTTTGGCACCGGCCAGCAGGCGCTGGCGCACATGGTCCACGACCATTTCCGGGGTCAGGGCCGTGGCATCCCAGTGCCCGAGTCGCTTTTGCAGGTCCATCAGAAAATAGGTCTTGGCTTTGGACCACTGCTTGATCGGGTAGAACTCGGCCACGTAGCGATCCACCAGCGCGGCCAACAGAACTGCACGCTTGGCTGCGAGCGCTGCGACAGCCTTTTCCCCGACCCCATCGTGCTTGAGTTCCGCCTCGCGGTGACGGCTCCACTGCTGGGCACCGGGTTTGTCGGGAAAGGTGCGCGTTTCCTGATGCAGAACGCGATTGCCGCGCATGATGCGAATGGTGGCGCGATAGCTGCGGCTGCCGTCCTTGCGACGACGTGCGATGATGGTGGCCAATGGGCTGCTCCTTGAAGGCTGCGCAATCGACGTGGCGCAGTACGGGAGCAGTATCGGCAATCACCCTGACCCAAGTCACTGATTTGTAAGACCTGTGGAGCAGTGGATTAAACCCGCCATGTTTGGCGCAAATCCAGAGAAAAGGTCGAAAGATCATCGCCTTATGGGGTATTGGGGCAGAGAGTGTGTTTTATTCAGGCGTTAGGCCCCATGATCTTTGCCGTCGAGACCGAAGAAAGAGCACTCACCGTCTTCCCAACCGAGAACGAGGCCGTTGCGTATTGTGAGGGGCTCGATGTTGAGGCAGCTACTTGGCTGTTCTGGGCGGCTGACGGATCGCCACTAGAGGCGGAGTTCATTACACCCAACAAACGGGGCTGGTTATCTGTCCAGAATGGCACTTACCGGCTGGTTCCTGCATTGCCAGAGCATCACGCGGATCTAGCTGAGGCGCTCGATGAAACCCTGCGGCTAGAGCCAAACCCATTCTTTCATTCGCTTCTTCAAGTCCGTGAGCACCTTGCCCAGGTAAGCGCTGGAGCTCAAGATGGTGCCTAACAATTCATGTATGGACTCCCTCGTCAACCCCTGACGGCATGGTTTTGTGAAGCACCAGCTTCACGGCATTTGATTCTGCATTTTCCATCCTGCTGACGCTTTTGCTTCAACTCCGGCAAACGGGAGCGGTTGCATTCGTGTATTCGGC
>Ga0265293_10006293_pt1 | contig 19136 bp, 17 predicted proteins | sample Munlanlewell138R_FD_192505 | JGI IMG/M metagenome (GOLD analysis project Ga0265293, IMG submission 192505) | Leachate microbial communities from a municipal landfill in Southern Ontario, Canada - Leachate well 138R | ecosystem: Engineered > Solid waste > Landfill > Unclassified | place: Canada... | reverse complement strand
ACTTAAAGGGCTATGATTAAACCGTTTCCCCGAAGGCTTACTGTGCCTCTTATTATTCTATTGGGAGTTGCAACAGGTTTGACCCTCTATCTCCTCTATATCTCAAGAGCACATACCTATCTTTCAGAGGATCCCTCTGCTTGTGTGAACTGCCATATTATGGCTCCCTATTACCAATCTTGGCAAAAGAGCTCTCACGGGCCATGGACAACCTGTAACGATTGCCATGTGCCCCAAGACAATATTATTAGGGGGTACGCTTTTAAAGCTATGGATGGGCTATACCACGCTGCGGTATTTACCTTTAAAGCGGAACCGCTTGCAATACGCCCACGCACCCCAAGTTATGGAGCTATAATGGAAAATTGTATTAGGTGTCATACTCAGCTAAATACCGAATTTATAAAGAGCGGTATGGCCACCTATAAAGATGTAAAAGAGGGGAAGACTCTTGCCTGCTGGGATTGCCACCGTGAAGTGACTCACGGCACCATGTCGAGTATTGCAATGAGTCCCAATGCAATTGTGCCACTTCCGGCATCACCTGTACCACAATGGTTAAAAAAAATGAAGAAGAATAAATAATAGAGTTTTAAAAATTTAATTCTATGAAAAAACTAATTGAGAAATATCGTTCTCTCTTTTTATGGCTTCTTTTTATAGGAACTGCCACTGCTATTTTTCTACTTGGAATGTTGACAGCTTCTATAAGCGAGAGAAGAGCCGAAATTGTAACCCTTTTTCAAAATAAAAAGGTAGAGATTACCGGCATTGAGCCCCGTAATGCTATTTGGGGAGAAAATTACCCCAGGGAGTACGAGACCTGGGAAAAGACCAAAGAGATGGACTTTGCCTCTATGTATCACGGTAATAAACCTCACGATGTGTTGGCAGAACGGCCAGAAATGGTGGTGTTGTGGGCTGGATATGCCTTTGCAATGGATTATGGAAATCCAAGAGGCCACTTCTATGCAATTGAGGATGTTCACAATACCCTCCGTACAGGATCTCCCTTTTCTGACGACCAAAATATACAGCCTGCCACCTGTTGGAGCTGTAAAAGCCCGGATGTTCCAAGGGTGATGGAAGAGGGTGGAGTTGCAGAGTTCTATTCGAAAAGCTGGTCACATTTTGGAGATGAGATAGTAAATCCTATTGGGTGTGCCGATTGTCACGACCCATACGATATGAGTGTCTCAATCTCCCGCCCCGCTCTTGTTGAAGCTTTTGAAAGGATGGGGAAAGATATAGAGAGCTCTACACTACAGGAGAGGCGTTCACTCGCTTGTGCACAGTGCCATGTAGAGTACTACTTTACTGCAGATGGAAAATATCTCACCTTCCCTTGGGATAAGGGAACCTCTGTAGAGGCGATGGAGGAGTATTACGATGAGATTGGATTTCACGACTGGGAGCACGCACTCAGTAAAGCCCCTATGCTTAAGGCACAGCACCCCGACTATGAACTTTTTATGATGGGACCCCACGCCCAAAGAGGACTCTCTTGTGCCGACTGCCATATGCCCTATAAATCCGAGGGGGGTATAAAATATAGCGACCACCATTTGGTTTCGCCTTTAAAATATATCGATCGTACCTGTCTTGTGTGTCATAGAGATACCCCAGAGAAGTTGATGGGATATGTTTATGAGTACCAAACCAAAATTTTAGAGATTAGAGATAGGGTAGAGAAGGAACTTGCCAAGGCGCATATTATGGCTAAGTTGGCATGGGAGAAGGGGGCTACCAAGAGTGCTATGGAGCAGAGCTTAAAGCTTATTAGAGGGGCACAGTGGCGTTGGGATTTTGCCGTTGCATCACACGGCGCCTCATTCCACGCACCGGTAGAGACCCAAAGAATTTTGGGACACTCGTTAGATAAGAGCTATCAGGCGCAATTGGAAATAAATAAAGTTCTTGTTTCGTTAGGCTTAACAGGAGAGATTGTTATGCCCGATATCTCTACAAAGGAGAGAGCTCAAAAATATATAGGGCTCGATATGGCACAAATTAAAGAGAATAAGGCGAAGTTTGTTTCAGAAATTGTTCCCCAATGGCTAATAAAAGCAAAAGAGAACAACCGTCTTCTATAGTTGAGGCTATTATTGTTGCAGCTGTTGTAATTGCAGGGCTTGCCCTGCAATTGCTTTTAGGGCAGTTTGATAGTAGAGCGCTACAGTTTCCACTCAATCTTCTCTTGGGGGGGCTCTTGTTAACTCCGCTCTTTTTGAAAAAAGGGGCAATTTTTAGAAGAGCCTCCTCTACCCTACTCTCTATTTATCTTATTGCGCTATTGGGAATTTTCTCTCTATTGATGGGGCTTATACCCAATAATGGGATAAAAAATTCATGGCCCTTTGTACTGCTCTATCTTCTTCTGCTGGTAAACCTCTCTTTTGTAATTTCAAACAGATTAAAGAGATTTTCTCTCTCCCTAAAAGAGATAGCTTTCTTTTTAAACCATGCCGGACTCCTCCTTTTGCTATTTGCTATGGGGCCGGGAGGCGCCGATAAAAGCCGTTATTTTATGACTGTTAGAGAGGGTGAGGTGGAGTGGAGAGGTAGGGTAGCCTACAGCGGCAACTCCAATAAAGAGGCGGTGGAGCTCCCTGTAGCTATAGAGCTTATAAATTTTTCAATGGAGGAGTACCCTCCCAAATTGGTTGTATTGGATGTAGAGAGTGGTAAAGTATCTCCTTTAGATGCCCCTCTAATCTCTACCCGCTGGCAAATAGCAATAGACTCTACTGTTGAACATTATGCTTCTGCTCCAATCTCTTATATTACCGTTAGAGATCTCAAAAGAGATAGTACTTTTCATGACCATCTCACCTGCGGAAACTACTTTCAACACTTTAGGGCGGTACAATTGGAGCCGCCACTTTCGGTAGTAATGAGCCCACCCGAACCAAAACGATACTCCTCTACGGTCAATATATACGAGAGGGGGGGAGAGAGTAAAAGTGGAGTGGTAGAGGTCAATAGACCAATGGCTATTAAGGGGTGGAGAATTTATCAATACTCATACGACACAGTAAGGGGGAGAGCTTCTCAATATTCGGTTTTTGAATTGGTTTACGACAGGTGGAGCACCCTCTCCTATATAGGAATTATTATGTTACTTTTGGGTGCGTTAACTCTATTTTGGAAAGGAGTAACAGAATGAATTGGAGTCACTTTATCTATTTTGCTGTAGCAACAGTACTTCTATGGAGTGGAGCTATTGTTGCCACAAATCTTAAAATAAAATCTCTCTATGGAGAGATTCTCTCTCTTTTTGGGGTGGCGCTCCTTGCCCTATTTATTATTCTCTTTTGGATAGAGAAGGGAGAGCCCCCTTTAAGGACTATGGGTGAGACACGCCTATGGTACTCTCTATTTATTGGGGTGGTAGGATATGTTACATATAGGCGGTGGAGCTATAAGTGGATATTGAGCTATACACTTTTGGTTGCTCAAGTTTTTATTTTTGTAAACCTTCTAAAACCCGAAATTCATACCACCAATCTAATGCCGGCTCTTCAAAGTCTATGGTTTGTACCCCATGTAACGGTATATATACTCTCTTATGCTCTTCTTGGTGCTGCCACAATTGCCTCTCTTTTGGCTATTGCCAAATTTGAGAAAAGGGGGAGAGAGCTGCTCCCTATGATAGATAATTTGGTTTATGTAGGTAGTGCACTTCTGCTGATGGGGATGTTTATGGGAGCACTATGGGCAAAAGAGGCGTGGGGCGACTTCTGGTCTTGGGATCCAAAAGAGGTGTGGGCCTTTATCACTGCCGCTTTCTACCTGCTCTATATTCATCTTAGGAGGATTAAGTTTTCTGTTAGATTGGCACTGTGGCTGTTACCCTTCTCATTTATCCTTCTAATGATAACTTGGATTGGGATCAATTGGCTACCCGCTGCGGCAGGAAGTGTACATATTTACTAAAATATTTTACTATTTTTTGGAGCATAAAAAAAAATAGCTTACTATTGCACTTAAGAGAAAAAAGATGACCCTTTATTTAAATATCCACTCTATCCACCATCATCACCACTCCAAAGAGGCTTGGTGGGTAGTTGATATTTTATAGAGGCTCATTAAAAGAGTAGAATATAATTGACAATAGGCTCACCAAAAGGTGGGCCTTTTTTTATTTAATATGGAGAAAATTAGAATAGCCCTACAGAGTAAAGGGAGGCTCAATTTAGAGAGTGTAAATTTATTAAAAGAGGCTGGAGCACCCGTTGCAGAGAGCTCCCGCAAGTTTCGATCTTCAAGTGCCACTTTTCCGCTTGAAGCTATATATCTACGCGACGACGATATCTCAAAAGCTGTGGCTATGGGAGCTGCAGATTTAGGTATTGTTGGTTTGAATGAGGTAGAGGAGAGGGGAGGCGATGTAGAGGTTCTATACCATTTGGGTTTTGGAAGGTGCCGTCTCTCGCTCGCAATTCCAAAGGAGCAGGAGTACACCGGTTTGCAATATTTCAATGGGAAAATTGTTGCAACCTCCTATCCTAAAATTTTGGAGCGCTTCTTTGCGAAGCATGGGGTAGATGCCACCATTAGAACAATAGCGGGCTCTGTAGAGGTAACCCCATCTGTAGGAATTTCGGATGCAATCTTTGATATAGTGGGTTCGGGATTGACCTTAGGCGAAAATGGGCTAAAAGAGGTAGAGAAGATCTTAGATTCCGAAGCTCTCTTAATTGCAAATAGAGATTTAAGCAGTTGGAAAGCTAAAAAGATAACCCTCCTTCTCTCCCGCTTCGAAGCAGTTAGAGCAAGTAAAGGGAGAAAATATTTGATGTTCAATATTTTAACCTCTAAAGTTGGGCAAGTGACAGAGATTACTCCAGGGATGAGGGGGCCAACACTCTTTCCCCTATCAAGAGAGGGGTGGTCCTCTATCCATGTGGTAGTAGAAGAGGAGCAGTTGTGGAGTAAAATTGAGAGTTTGAGAGAGATTGGAGCAGAGGGTATTTTAGTGTTGTCGCCCGAAATGGTTATTCCTTAAAAGATTACCCTTTAAAATAGATTAGAGATGAAATTATATCTAAATCCCCCAAAAGAAAAATGGGGCAAATTGATTGGTAGAGCACTATCAGACGATACTATGGTTGTAGAGAGTGTGAGGGAGAGTTTAAAAGTGGTAAAAGAGCAAGGAGAGAGTGGGCTAAAAGATCTTATAGCTAAATATGATAAGGTTGAACGCGACTCTCTATTTGCTTCAGAAGAGGAGATAGAGCGGCAGGCTCTCTTGGTGGGTGACCAATTGAAGGAAGCTATTGAGATTGCAATCTCCAATATTACTAAATTTCATTCGGCTCAGCAGGTTGAGTGGCCTTTAGTAGAGAGCTTCCCCGGGGTGAGGTGTTGGGTTAAAAATCTCCCTATAACCAAGGTAGGGCTCTATGTGCCTGGAGGTTCTGCCCCACTATTCTCTACATTGTTGATGTTGGCAATTCCTGCTCAATTGGCCGGGTGTAGCGATATTCTAATTGCTACCCCTGCGGATAGCAATGGCACACTCAATTGTGCTATTGCATATTGTGCAAAAAGATTAAACCTCAACTCTATCTTATTGGCGGGTGGTGCTCAAGCGATTGGTGCAATGGCTTATGGCACCGAAACTATTTTAGCAAGAGATAAAATTTTTGGGCCGGGCAATCGTTTTGTTACCAAAGCAAAAGAGTTGGTATCGGGAGTGGTGGCAGTAGATATGCCTGCAGGCCCTTCGGAACTAATGGTTATAGCCGATAGTGGCAGCAATCCCAATTTTGTGGCAGCAGACCTTCTCTCACAAGCAGAGCATGGGGCAGATTCACAGCTCTTTCTGTTGAGCAACTCCCTCTCTATTATTGAACAGACAATGAAAGTGGTAGATAGGGAGCGGCAAACTCTTCCCAGAGGGGGCGAGATAGAGGGGGCACTAAAGAATAGTAGTGCTATACTACTTCCAACAATATTAGAGAGTATCGAATTTGCAAATCTATATGCTCCTGAACATTTAATACTATCTATAGAAGAGCCTTGGAGCGTTATAGATAGGATTGAGGCGGCGGGAAGTGTTTTTGTTGGAGGCTACTCCCCGGTGAGTGCAGGAGATTATCTTTCGGGTACCAACCATACACTTCCAACTTCGGGGTGGGCCCGCTCATTGGGAGGTATAACCCTTGAGAGCTTTAAACGAAAGATCTCTTTTCAAGAGTTGACCCCCGACGCTATAGTAAAGCTCAATGGAGCAATCTCTACAATGGCTCTTGAAGAGGGGTTGGTGGCCCACGCAAGAGCAGTAGAGGTAAGAGTAGATGAAATTATTAACAAAAATTGAGATGAGCAGAGAGTTTAATTTAGAAAAGTTGGTGAGAGAGAATATAAAGAGTCTCACTCCTTATAGTAGTGCAAGGTTAGAAGAGAGCCTAAAAGGGGCACTCTATTTAGATGCAAATGAGAATCCCTATAACAGTGGATACAATCGTTATCCACAGCCAATAAACTATAAGCTCAAGGAGCTTGCCGCCAACCTCTATGGCCAAAAATTACTCCCGGCCAATATATTTGCCGGGAATGGGAGCGACGAGGCGATAGATTTGATTATTAGAATATTTTGTACCCCTGGAGTAGATAATATTATCTCTATCTCTCCAACTTATGGCCTCTATAGAGTAGCAGCCTCTATCAACGGAGTTGAGTATAGAGATACCCCATTGGGGGAGGGTTATACCCTTTGTAGCAGCACGGTTCTACAGCTGTGCGACTCCCAAAGTAGGGTTATTTTTCTCTGCTCTCCCAACAACCCCACAGGGAATCTTTTGGAGAGGGGCGAGGTTTTAAAGATTGTAGAGAAATTTAATGGGATAGTAGTTGTAGATGAGGCCTATATAGAATTTGCAAAAGAGGAGAGCCTTGTAGAGGAGCTTTTCAACTTCCCAAATCTCATTATCTTAAGGACTCTCTCTAAGGCTAAAGGGATGGCTGCAATTAGGATGGGGTTTGCAATTGCCTCTACAGAGATAGTGGAGTATATGGAGAGGATAAAGTATCCCTACAATCTAAATTCAACCACTCAAGAGCTGGCTATAAAAAGTTTGTCCGACAAAGATAACTCTACAGTTGCCAAAATTGTTGCGGAGCGGGAGCGGCTCACCTCCTCTTTAGAGAAGTTGGAAGAGGTGGTGACAGTTTTTCCGAGCGATACAAATTTTCTGCTTGTGGAGTTTAAGAGTGCAAAAAAAACAGCTCAAATGCTCAAAGAGTGCGGTATTATTGTTAGAGATAGGAGCGATACTCCAGGTTGTAGGGAGATGTTAAGGATAAGTGTTGGCAAGAGTAGTGAGAACTCCCAACTTCTATCGGCTCTACGGGGCGAAGAGGTTGTGGTGCACTCTATGGGGCTAAATTTTTCTCGTATAACTAAGGAGAGTGCAGTAAATCTTACCCTCTATAGGGGAGCGGCAGAATTGAGTGAGATAGAGACAGGTATTGGTTTTTTAAACCATATGTTCACTCTTCTGGCGCACCACTGGGGGGTTGGGATAGATCTATTTGTAAAAGGTGATTTAGATGTAGATGAACACCACACAATAGAGGATAGTGCTATTGTTTTGGGAGAGGCGATTGAAAAGCTCTACAGGGGTGCTAAAAACTATAGAAGGTATGCATTTGTACTTCCTATGGATGAGAGTAGGGCAGAGGTAGTTATAGATTTGGGGGGGCGTTTTGCATTTGGATGGGAAGTTAACTTCTCTACTACATATGTAGGAGATTTTCCTACACAGATGTTTAAGCATTTTTTCTATTCGCTCGCCCTTTCGGGGCACTTTGCCCTACATATGAGTGCAAAAGGAGAGAACGACCACCATATTGCAGAGTCGCTCTTCAAAGCTTTTGGCAGGGCTTTAAGAGATGCTATGGCGGGGAGCGGTAAAGATTATGAGATACCCAGTAGTAAGGGGTTAATTTAATTGCAGTTATAATATTTAATAGTATTGGAAATGGGAGATAAAAAAAGGGGCGGAGCTATAATACCCGCTATAGATATTATTGAGGGGAGGTGTGTAAGATTAGAAAAGGGGGATTATTCAAAAGTGACAAAATATAGCAACAATCCTCTAACGGTTGCCAAGGAGTTTGAAGCATTAGGCATTACAAGGCTCCATATTGTAGATTTAGATGGTGCAAGGTGCGAGAGCCCCAAAAATTTAGAGACGGTTGCCAATATTGGAGCCAATACAAAACTTAAAATTCAATTTGGGGGTGGAATTAAAGATGAAAAGAGTGCAGAGAGAGCCTTCGATTGTGGAGTGGACTCTATTATTTTAGGTACTGTTGCACTTTCCAACCCTCCCCTTTTTCAATCTCTACTACAAAAATATGGGGGAGATAGAGTAATTTTAGGGGTAGATTTAAAAGAGGGGCAAATTGCTATAAATGGTTGGAGAGAGAAGCACTCTGTCGATTTTCTTCAATTTATAGAGAGCTATATAGCTTTGGGTATCAATAGAATCATCTGTACCGATATCTCTAAAGATGGTATGTTAAAGGGGGCAGCAACAGAGTTGTATAAAGAGATGGTGGAGCACTTTCCTACACTTGAGATAGTAGCATCGGGAGGGGTATCGAAACTTGAAGAGGCAATAGAGCTGATTGAGATGGGGGTTTCGGGAGTGATTGTGGGCAAAGCCTTTTATGAAGAGAGAATAGATTTAAAAGAGCTAAAAAAATGGATAGAAAAGAGATAATAGCCTGCTTGGATGTAGATAGCACCAAGTGTGTAAAAGGGAGGCAATTTATAGATCTTATAGAGATGGGCAATCCGGTCTCTATGGCAAAATTCTATTCCAATGAAGGGATAGATAGGTTGGTATATTTAGATATTAGTGCCTCTGCTCAAAAGAGAGTTCCCAACCTCTCTATAGTTAAAGAGGTTGTAAACTCTGTTTCGGTACCACTTACTGTAGGCGGTGGAATAAATTCGGTAGAGAGTGCCCGCCCCTTTATTGAAATTGGAGTAGATAAGATTCTAATCAATAGTGCAGCTATTGTTAATCCCTATTTGATTGATGAGATGGCCCAAAGTTTTGGCTCTTCCTCTATAGTGGTTGCCATTGATGCCCTATCAATTGGGGGTAGATGGGAGGTGATGGTTGGTGGAGGTAGAGTAAAAGCGGGGAGATCTCTTTTTGAGTGGGCTCAAGAGGCTCAAGAGAGAGGAGCCGGAGAGATTCTCTATACCGCTATCGATAGAGACGGTACCGGATTGGGGTACCATTTAGACTCTCTCAAAGAGCTAAGAGAGAGAGTCTCTATTCCTATTATTGCATCTGGTGGAGCGGGAAGTGTTGAACATTTTGAAGAGCTCTTTAGAGCCAACTGTGCCAACAGCGCATTGGCAGCCTCAATTTTTCATAGAGGAGAGGTTGCCATTGCCCCTTTAAAGAGCTCTCTTCTATCAAAAAATATTAATGTAAAGATATGAAACAGGAGAGAGTAGCGGTAGAGATAGAAAAACTCTTTATAGGGAGTGATACCCTTATTCCTGCAGTTGTTCAAGATAGTACAACTCTACAGGTTCTAATGTTAGGCTATATGAATAGAGAGGCTTTGGAGTTGACCTTAGAGAGTGGTAGGGTTACTTTTTTTAGTCGCTCCCGACAAAAACTGTGGGTCAAGGGGGAAACAAGCGGCAACTTTTTAAAACTAATTTCAATAAGAGAGGATTGCGACAACGACTCTCTTCTTATTATGGCAGAGCCGGCAGGCCCTGTATGCCATAAAGGAACAGTAAGCTGCTTTGGCAACGGAGAGCAGAGAGAGAGAAATTTCCTCTACTCTTTAGAGAAGAGGATTGCCTCCCGCTCTAAGGCCAACAGTGAGAGCTCTTATACCGCTTCACTACTCAATAGTGGTATAGAGAGAATTTGTAAAAAAGTGGGCGAAGAGTGTAGTGAGGTGATTATTGAAGGGGTTAAAAACGATAGAGAGAGGTTAATCTACGAGTCGGCAGATCTACTCTACCATCTTTTGGTCCTCTTAAATTTTAGAGGAATCTCCTTTATAGAGATAGAAAAAGAGCTCTACCACAGAGGTGGTAGAGCTCCTAAATAATTATGATACCGTTTTAGAAAAGACCGGTAATATTTCCATCATTATCTATATCTATCTTTTCTGATGATGGAGTTTGAGGAAGCCCCGGCATTCTCATAATTTCGCCGGTAATTGGTACAAGAAAACCTGCACCGGCTGCAATCTCAATCTCTCTAACAGTGATAACAAAATCTTTTGGTCTCCCCAAAAGATCGGGGTTGTCTGAGAGTGACTTTTGAGTTTTTGCCATACAGATTGCAAGATTTTCCAATCCCAAGCTCTTGATTTTGGCAAGGTCTGCTTTTGCTTTTGCAGTATAGTCTACAGCCTCTGCTCCATATATTTTTTTAGAAATTGTCTCAATCTTCTTCTCTACACTGTCGCTAAGAGGGTAGAGTGGAACGAAATTGGGGCAGCACTCTTTTGTTGCCTCTACCACAAGGTGAGCCAACTCTTCTGCACCTGCTCCCCCTTTACTCCAAACCTCTGCAACCGAAACGGGGATCCCCCTCTCTGCACAGAAATTCCTAACAAATTCAAGCTCTTCAGGGGTATCGGTTAAAAAGCGGTTAATGGCAACTACCGGGTTTAGATTAAAGAGTTTTATATTCTCTACATGCTTCTCTAAATTCTCAATTCCCTTTTTCAAAAAGTCTACTCCCGGGCTCTGCAACTCCTTTAGCGGTTGACCACCATGATATTTCAATGCCCTAATTGTAGCAACCAGCACTGCTGCATTGGGAGAAAGGTTGGCACTTCTACACTTGATATCCAAGAACTTCTCTGCTCCCAGGTCAAATCCAAATCCCGCCTCCGTTACTGTATAGTCTGTTAGGGAGAGAGCAGTTTTAGTAGCTACTACGCTATTTGTACCCTGTGCAATATTGGCAAACGGGCCACCATGGATTATTGCAGGGGTCCCCTCCATTGTCTGTACCAAATTTGGCTTTATAGCATCTTTTAAGAGTGCCGCCATTGCCCCTTGAGCATTTAAATCCCTTGCGTAGATTGGCTTTTTATCGAAGGTAAAGCCTATAAAAATATCTCCCAATCTTCTTTTTAGATCTTCTCTATCTTTAGAGAGACAGAGTATTGCCATAATTTCCGATGCTGCTGTAATATCGAATCCTGTCTCCCTTGGAACTCCATTTGCAGTTCCTCCCAAACCGGTCACAATTTTCCGGAGAGAGCGGTCATTCATATCCATCACTCTCTTCCAGATAACTGTCCTGGGGTCTATATTTAGAGAGCGTGTTTTACTTTGGATATTGTTGGCAATAAGAGCCGACAGTAGGTTGTGTGCCTTCTCTATAGCGGCAAAATCGCCGGTAAAGTGAAGATTGATATCCTCCATAGGCAATACCTGGGAGTGTCCACCACCGGTGGCCCCCCCCTTAATTCCAAATACAGGGCCAAGAGAGGGTTCCCTTAGTACCACTACCGACCTCTCTCCTATCCTGTTTAAGGCTTGGGAAAGCCCTATAGATACAGTTGTCTTTCCCTCTCCGGCGGGGGTGGGAGAGATGGCCGACACTAAAATAAGCTTTCCAAAACGGTCGGGGTTAATATATTTCAAAGGGAGCTTAGCCTTATATTTTCCATATAATTCGAGGTCGTCTCTATCGATATTTAAAATTTGAGCTATCTCCTCTATCGGTTTCATCTTTACTTTGTGGGCTATTTCTAAATCTGTCATAAGCGCTTATTTAAGTAGTTGTATTTAACAAATAAGCAATAAAGATAACATTTTAAATAATTATTGTAAATTTGACTCAACTATGAAAAGAGTTTTAGTGACTGGTGGAGCAGGTTTTATAGGCTCATTTTTGTGCCGTCGCCTATTGGATAGGGGAGACTCTGTTATCTGTGTTGATAATTTCTTTACCGGGTCATTGGAGAATGTAGAGCCTCTATTGAAACATCCCAATTTTAAACTAATTGTTCACGATATTGTTGAACCTATCTGGGAAGATGCAGAGGAGATTTACAATTTGGCCTCCCCCGCCTCTCCAATACACTATCAATTCAACGCTATTAAAACAATTAAAACTTCAATTTTGGGCTCTATAAATATGTTGGGTTTGGCAAAAAGGTGTAGTGCAAAGATTCTTCAAGCCTCTACAAGTGAAGTTTACGGGGATCCTATAATACACCCCCAAAAGGAAGAGTATTGGGGCAATGTCAATCCAATTGGAGTTCGTTCCTGTTACGACGAAGGGAAGAGATGTGCCGAAACGCTATTCTTCGATTACTTAAGGCAAAATAGTGTAAAGATTAAGGTAGTTAGGATTTTCAATACCTATGGCCCCAATATGAGTATCAACGACGGAAGGGTAATCTCAAATTTGATTGTTCAGGCGTTGAAGGGTGAGCCTCTCACCCTCTATGGCGATGGGTTGCAGAGCCGCAGCTTTCAATTTGTAGATGACCTTATAGAGGGGATGGTTAGAATGATGGCTACACCCGACTCTATTACCGGCCCTGTAAATTTAGGCAATCCACAGGAGTACACTATTTTAGAACTTGCACAACTTATTTTGGAACTTACCGGTTCTACCTCTCCTCTTCTCTATAAAGAGCTGCCACAAGACGATCCCAAACAGCGATGCCCAGATATCACCCTTGCCAAAAGGGTGTTGGATTGGGAACCTAAAGTGAAACTTGTAGATGGCCTTACCAAAACGATAGAGTACTTTACAAGTATCATTTGACAATATGAAATTTGATCCTTCCAATTATACAATTTTAATAGTTGACGATGTAGAGACCAATGTACTACTACTAAAACTACTTATATCGAAGGTGGGATTTAAGATCTTTACAGCTTCAAACGGTGTAGAGGCATTGAAAATCACATCTAAAGAGAAGATAGACCTGATGCTTTTAGATATTATGATGCCTCTAATGGATGGAATGGAGGTGGCACAAAAGATTAAAGAGATGGAGCCGAAGCAAAGGGTCCCATTCTTTTTTCTTTCGGCCCTCACCTCTACAGAGGATATAGTGAAGGGATTTAAAATGGGAGCTGTAGATTACCTTTCAAAACCATTTAACAAAGAGGAGCTACTCACCAGAATCAACCATCAAATCTCTTTGATAGATGCCAAAAAAACAATAGAGGAGCAGAATAGGCTACTTAAAAGAACTATTATAGAGAAGGATAAGCTCTACTCTGTTATTGCACACGATTTGCGTTCGCCAATCGCTTCAATTAGAATGGTTACCGAAGTTTTAATTGATGGTATAGATAGGGAGAGTATCTCTCCCGATATGTACGACCTGTTAGTGATGGCCAATAAGTTGACCGACGACAGTTTTAACCTTTTAGACAATCTGCTCAAGTGGACCAAGAAGCTTACAGGAACCTTACATACCGTCATACAGGACAATGTCTCTATAATGCACTTGATTCAAGGGGTATTGGAGGTGATGAGGGGAGTGGCAAAATTGAAGGGTATTTCAATTAACCTCAATGGCGAAACCGATAGGAGTGCCAGCATAGATATAGATATGGCTAAAACCACCCTTAGGAATCTATTGAGTAATGCCATCAAATATAGCTATCCCAACAGCTCTATAGATGTAAATATAGTAGAGGAGAGCGACAAGATTTTAATTGAGATTGAAGATTGGGGTGTAGGAATCTCCAAAGAGCGGCAAGAGGAGCTGCTAAAGAGCGATTTCAATATTAGTACCTTAGGAACAAAAAATGAAGAGGGTTCGGGATTGGGGCTGCTGCTCAGCTATGAATTTGCCAAAAGAAACGGGGGCTCTCTAAAGTTTCACTCCGTTGAGGGAGAGGGGAGTCTCTTTAGTTTTGATATTCCAACTCCACAAAAATAGGCTTATGGTCGCTATAGGGTCTCTTCCCTACTCTGTGTGAGAGCAGGTAAAACTCTTTAGAGTGCAAAATATAATCTATTCTTAAGAGAGAGAGGGTCCATCTATAACTCCCTCTCCACAACAATCCCCGCTTACTATCGTACAAATCGTTCCCTTTTATGGTGTTGTAGGTAAAGCTGCAGGGAGAGTCGTTAAAGTCGCCGCACACCAAGAGGGGAAAGGAGGTTGTATCGATTGCCTCCCTTACTCTTCTACTCTGCTCTTCTCTTATTATAAAATTCTCTCCTGTACCCCTTTTGAGGGCCCTATATCCTTGATCTATATTTCTATAAAAACCTGTAGTTTGGAGGTGGCAATTGAAGAGTCTAATAGTATCTCCTCTGTAGAGGATATCTGCCCACATATACCCATTTTGCGATGATGGGAAAGTTATTTTTCTACTTCTAACAATTGGGAAACGGCTAAAAAGCGCCATCCCAATTCCACTCTTTTTAGAGGAGTATATTGCCTTATAGGGGAAGAAATCAAATTCGGTAATCAACTCCTGTAGATTATAGTTCGACTGCGCCTCAAACTCCTGTAGTGCCAATAGGGTTACCCCCTCTTTTTCTACCATAGAGGCGATCTTTGTAGCGTTGAATTGATTTTCGTTGCTGAAGTAGTTTACATTATATGTTGCAATAAGCAGCTTCTCCTCCTCTTTTTTATCTCTTTTTACCCAACTCCTTTTTTTATAATTGAGTTGGCTAAAGTTTATTGAGAGAAGAATTGAAATTGCCACTATGGGGAGGGCTCTTCTATATAGTAAAAGAGCGACAAAGAGGAATAGTATATTTACTATCGCTATAATGGGAGCTGCTACTGCAAAGTATTGCAGAAAAAGCATTTTGGAGGGGCCTACATATTTGGCAAGAAGTGTAAATATGGTAAAAAAAAGAAAGAGCAGAGAGAGTGCCGGTACTAAAATCCTTGATGGGGAGTTTTTAATCTTCTTTTTCATTCGGGGTGTAAATTTAACTCTAATATTTAAACTACCCATATCAAATAGAGAAATTTTTATCTATTATTAAAAAAAGAGTCAATAATTATTGATAAACCAAACATTTTTAGTAAAATTATATAAATTTGTAACTCTTTGTATTTGAGTTTTATTAATATGGGCACTCTTAAAAAAAACAGCACAAAAACTGCCAAGACTATATTAATAGTTGATGATAAGCCAACTATTGCAAAGATAATCAACCTCTATCTCTCAGATTTTTTGGAGTGTATCTATTTTGAAGACCCTATTCAAGCAATCTCATGGCTACAAAACGGAAATTTCCCAGACCTTATACTCTCCGATCTGTATATGCCCAATATGACAGGAGCTGAATTCTTAGACTATTTGAAGAAGAATGAGCTCTTTAAATCTATTCCCTTTATTGTTCTATCGAGCGAGGGGAGTACTACCCAAAAAATTGCACTACTTGAACAAGGGGCCGACGACTACATCTCCAAACCCTTTAACCCTGTAGAGCTAAAAGTTAGAATGAAAAAATTTCTGGAGTGAATACCTCTCTAATATATATTGGGGGAGAGAGTAATACTATCTCCCACTTTAGTAGTATCTTAAACAATAGGATTAATTTTTTTAGTCGCTATCTCGATGCCGAAAATTTTATAATATCCCAATCCGCTTCGGAGAGAGTTTTGATTCTATTTGAAAAAGGTAAAATTGAGGAGGATCTTCCTAAAATAGGTTATCTAAAAGATAAATTCCCAGGTGCCTATATTGTTTTGGTAACAAAATATCTTCCCAAAGAGGAGATAAGGGAGTATAAGAGAGCTGGAGTTGGCGATACCTCCTCGCCTACCGTCTCTAAGGAGAGGCTATTAAATGCTATAGAGTTTTTAGAGAGAAATCCAGAGATAATCCTCTCCTCTTTTACCGATAGTAGAGAGTTGAGCTTCTATACCGTACCTGTGTGGAAAAGAGTCTTTGATATACTATTTTCGCTTATTGCCCTTATAGCTCTTATGCCTCTGCTTATTGTTGTGGTTATAGCTATTGTGGTAGAGAGTTCGGGTGCTCCAATCTACTGTTCGCAGAGGGTAGGTAGCAACTATAAGATATTCAATTTTTATAAATTTCGTTCGATGTATAGAGATTCGGAGAGTAGGGTAGAGGAGTTGAAAGAGTTGAACAGATATAGAGCCGACAATAGTGAAAATAGAGAGGAAGAGCATCTTGAAAGCGATGAGTTTTTATCTAAGCAATTTATGGAAACAACTCTGTATGTGACAGACGATAAGATTTTAAAAGAGGAGGAGTATCTCAAACAGAAAAAAATTAAGGAGAGTGAAACTTTTGTCAAATATAGCGATGATCCAAGGGTTACGGCTGTAGGGCGTATTTTAAGAAAGTATAGTATAGATGAGTTGCCACAACTCTACAATATTTTAAGAGGCGATATGTCTGTTGTGGGTAATCGGCCCCTCCCTCTCTATGAGGCGGAACAGCTCACTTCCGACCAATATATAGATAGATTTTTAGCTCCCTGCGGATTAACCGGCCTTTGGCAGGTTGAAAAACGGGGCGACGAAGGAAAACTCTCCCCCGAAGAGAGGAGGCAGTTGGATCTCTACTACGCAAAAAATTATTCTATTTGGATGGATATAAAGATTATCTTTAAAACATTTAGTGCATTTATTCAAAAAGAGAATGTCTAAGATTGTAAACAAGATAAAAAGAGGAGTACTCTCCCTTCTTTTCCTACCTCTTTTAGGGAGCGCATCTCTCTTTGGCTCCTCTCCCTCAGATACTCTAACAGCTGTAGATAGGGTAGATTATGAACTGCTAAATTTAAAGCTCCCTCCAATTGAACTTCTCTACGAAAGTTCAGCCAATACACCTACAGTTAGACTCTTTGAAAATAGGTTGGAGCAGGAGAGATTGGACCTCAAGAGCGAACGGCGCAAATGGCTCAATTACTTTGGTGTGCAGGCGTCGTACCAGTATGGGATGGTGGGGGCAACCTCCTACTCGCTTGTTTCGGAATTTTTACCTTATAACTACCAATATTCGGTAGGGAGCCAAATATGGTATAATATTGGAGCCTATATTAGGATTCCTCTCGACCACCTCTTCGATCGCCGCACTCGTATAAAGTTTCAGAAATTAAACATCGGCCGTATTGGCGATGAAGTTGAGAGGAGCCATATAGAGAGGAAGATGGAGATTGTTAAACTATACTATGAGTTAGAGAGTCTACTATCAACTCTACCCCTATTGGTAGAAAATTGGCAACAGGCTACAATCCAATATGGAGCTATGGAGGGGGAGTATCTTAGTGGTCAAATCACTATGCAAACCTTGGCAACTTCCAAAAGTATGGAGACCCAGGCAACTCTCCAATTGGAGCAGAACAAGGCACAAATTAGAAGGATGATAGCTCTTTTGGAGCTCTTGTCGAACTATAAAATTATAAAATAGGGGAGATGGAGGGTTTTAAACGGATAGTGCGCCTGTTGGTAAAGAGGAGATGGTGGTTAATTGTGATACCCATAATTGCCACTCTGCTTGCTATCTACCTTACCCGAAACTTAAAAAGAGAGTATTCGGTCTCTACAAATATCTTCACCGGAGTTGCTTCGGGGGTCAATATTGAGAGCAATATAGGTACCCGTATAGATTGGGCAAGTGTAAATAACGAAGTTGACAACCTCCTTGCAATAATTCGTTCAAAGGCAACTCTAAGAGAGCTCTCCTTTAAACTCTATGCCCAACATATGATTGAGGGCGACACCCTTGCAGACAACAATTTTATCACCGCAGCCAACTACCGTGCACTATTGAGAATTACCCCTAAAGAGGTTAAGAAATTGATAGATACCTCTTCAATTCCCAATAGTATTGTAAATCTAAAAGAGTATGAGAAGGCCTCCCCAAAAAATTTTGTATATGGCCTCTTCAATTGGTTCCATAGGCACTATAGTTATTCAGCACTAAGTAGAATTGAGACTAAGAGGGTATCCAATAGCGATATGATCTCTATAAAATATACTACAGACGACCCTGGAATCGCCTACAATACTGTACTACTTCTAAGCGAAGAGTTTGTAAAACAATATAAGTTGCTCCGCTTTAGCGAAACCAACGATGTGATAGACTATTTTAGGGAAGAGCTCAGAAAATTGGCGCACCGGTTGAAAGAGGCAGAAGATTCCCTCACCCGTTATCATATTGATAAAAAAGTTATCAACTACTACGATCAAACCAAAATTATAACAGCCCTCTCGCGTGACTATGAGTTGATGCTAAATGATTTGATAGTGCTCCATTCGGGAGCGGTAAGGGTGTTGGATGAATTGGAGCATAAGATTTCGGAGCAGGTGAGAGTGTTGCAGGAGAATAGAGAGTTTCTATCAAAGATGGGCGAACTTGCAAAGTTGAGTGGGGAGGAGGCTCGGTTAAGGGTTAGTCGTACCGACTCCACCTACAGGGCAATAAGTGCCGGCAGCGGCCACTCTAAACGGATAGTGGAGTTGGAGAGAGAGCTTAAAGATCTTTCAACCCGCCAGATAACACAAAAATATTCGAAAGATGGAGTTGCAATGGCCTCCTATATAGAGAAGTGGGTAGATGAGACAATAGCTAAAGAGAAGGCAGAGTCTCAAATAGAGGTTATAAGAGAGATGATAGATAACCATGACCGCCTCTACTCTTTCTACTCTCCGGTGGGCTCTACAATTCGTAGAAAAGAGAGAGAGATCGATTTCATAGAGCAATCTTATCTGGCTATGCTCAGCAGTTTAAATGCAGCCCTACTTCGTCAAAAAAATCTTCAGATGTCGTCGGCAACACTAAAGCCTATAGATCCTCCACTCTTCCCCCTATACTCAAAACGGACCGGCAGAAGAGATATAGTTATGCTCTCTTTCATAGGTACCCTGCTCTTTATGATTGGGCTCTTTTTGGTTATAGATGTGCTTGATATGACAGTACAGGATAGGGAGAGGGCCGAAAGGCTCATTCCCCTCAAGGCTTTAGGAGCCTATACCAAAACCAATAGGCTTCTTTGGGGCAAATATAATATGGAGTATAAAAGTATCTCAATAAACCTCTTGGCCAACTCCATAATCCCATATCTCCAACCCTCTATGAGACCAAATATCATCAACTTTATAAGTACTTACCAGGAAGCGGGCAAATCTGAGGTTATTGCCCGGCT
>Ga0265293_10006292_pt1 | contig 19138 bp, 15 predicted proteins | sample Munlanlewell138R_FD_192505 | JGI IMG/M metagenome (GOLD analysis project Ga0265293, IMG submission 192505) | Leachate microbial communities from a municipal landfill in Southern Ontario, Canada - Leachate well 138R | ecosystem: Engineered > Solid waste > Landfill > Unclassified | place: Canada... | reverse complement strand
TAAGTTGATGGATTGGTTAATTTGGTATAACACCAAGAGATTTCACTGGAGCCTTGATTTAATCTCTCCTGTGGATTATTTAATAAATAATGGTTTAATTTCCAAAACAATGTGGACTAATACAATAGTTTGAATTTTTTAAAAAATAAGGTATAATAACGTGGTAATAATTCAAGTGAAAATATGAATAATGATATAGAAAAAAAAGAGATTTCTCACTTTGATTTTGAAAAAAAATGGGAGAAAAAATGGAGAAATTCTGGATTATATAAAACTCCAGAGATTGCAGATTTTAATAAAAAATTTTATTGCTTAGATATGTTTCCTTATCCTTCGGGGTCAGGACTTCATGTTGGTCATGTTGAGGGATATACTGCCTCTGATATCTTGAGTCGATACAAAAGAATGAAGGGTTTTCAGGTTATTCATCCAATGGGATGGGATGCCTTTGGATTGCCGGCAGAAAATTATGCTATCAAAACTGGGGTTCATCCGGAAAAGACTACTGATGAGGCTATAAAAAATTTTATCACTCAAATTGATTCTGTTGGTTTGTCGTATGATTGGAATTTAGAAATTCAAACTAGTAAACCGGAATACTATAAATGGACCCAGTGGTTTTTTCTTTTATTATATAAAAATGGTTTGGCCTATAAGAGGAGGGCTAAAGTTAATTGGTGTGATAAATGTTTTACTGTTTTGGCCAATGAGCAATCAGAGGGAGGGGTGTGTGAGAGATGTGGCAGTCAAGTTATTCAAAAAGATTTAGAGCAGTGGTTTTTTAAGATTACTGATTTTATAGAAGATCAAGAATATCAAGGAAAAAAAATAAAAGGATTATTAAATGGATTAAATGATATTGATTGGCCAGAATCAACAAAACTGGCTCAATCTAATTGGATTGGAAAAAGTTCTGGAGCTAAGGTTATTTTTAAAATTAAAGATGAATCTAATAATAATCATAATTTAGAGGTCTTTACTACCCGACCAGATACTTTATTTGGTTGTACTTATGTAGCTATAAATCCAGAGCATGAAATACTGACAAAATTTAAAGATTGTATTGAAAATATTTTAGATATCAATAAATATGCTGAAGAAGTTAAAACAAAAACCGAAATAGAAAGGACTAATTTAAGCAAAGAAAAGACGGGGTTAGAAATTAAAGGATTAAAAGCGATTAATCCAGTCAATGGAAAAGAAATAAAAATATTTGTAGCTGATTATGTTTTATCTACTTATGGTTCTGGAGCAGTTATGGCCGTGCCGGCTCATGATGAAAGAGATTTCGAGTTTGCCAAAAAATATAATTTAGAAATAATTGAGGTAGTTAGCGGAGGTGATATTTTAAGTGAAGCTTATACAGGTGATGGAAAATTAATTAATTCTGATTTTTTAAGTGGCTTATCAGTCTCAGAGGCTAAAGTAAAAATTATTCAATGGTTAGAAGAAAATAATTTAGGGCAAGAATCAATTAATTATCGTTTACGTGATTGGTTAATTTCTCGTCAAAGATATTGGGGAGCTCCTATTCCTATAATTTATTGTGATAAGTGTGGCGAGGTTCCGGTTCCAGAAGAAAATTTGCCAGTTATCCTTCCTGTAGATGTAAATTTTAGACCAACAGGAGAGTCTCCTTTGTCAGACTCAAAAACTTTTCATGAAGTGACTTGTCCAAAATGTGGATCTAAGGCTAGAAGAGAAAATGATACCATGGACACCTTTGTTTGCTCTTCTTGGTATTATTTTAGATACTTTGATTCTAAAAATAATCAAGAATTTTCCAATAAAGAAAAGATCAACAATATTATGCCCGTAGATATATATATTGGTGGGGCTGAACACTCTGTTATGCACCTTCTTTATGCTCGATTCTTTACTAAAGTATTGCAGAAATATGGATATATTAATATTAATGAACCTTTTAAAAAATTGAGACACCAAGGCATTATTTTAGCTGAAGATGGTAATAAAATGAGCAAGTCTAAAGGCAATATTGTTAATCCTGATGATGTAATTCTGGAGTATGGAGCAGATTCTCTTAGAATGTATGAGATGTTCATGGGCTCTTTTCATGATTCCAAGCCTTGGAATACTAAAAATATTGCTGGAGTTAGAAGATTTTTAGATAGAGTAGAAACTTTGGCAGAAAAAATATCAATTGAGAAGGATTTTTTAGATGACAATTCTTTAATTTTAGAATTAAATAAGTCTATAAAAAAAGTTGAGGAAGATATTGAAGATTTAAAATTTAATACTGCCATTTCTCAATTAATGATTCTAGTTAATATTTTTTCTCAATTAGAAAATTTTTCTAAAAAATCTTTTGAAAAATTTTTGTTAATATTGGCTCCTTTTGCACCATTTTTAACCGAAGAATTATGGGAAAAAATTGGAAATAATTTTTCTATTCATCAGCAAAAATGGCCTTCCTATGATGAGGCTTTATTATCTACTGAAAAAATTTCTTTAGCAGTACAGTTCAATGGTAAAACCAGGGGAGTCATTGAAATAGATAGAGATTTGCCAGAAGGAGATGTTATTAATTTAATAAAAAATGATCAGAAATTAAAATCATACCTAACATCTAATCTAAAAAAAATTATCTATATTAAAAATAAAATTATAAATATTATAATCTAATAATTAATTTAAAAATTATGAGCGGTGTTATTATTTTATTAGCTTTTATATTAATTTTCTTCTTTGCGTCTTTGAAGCAAATTAATCAATATGAAAGAGGTGTTAAGTTCACTATGGGAAGATATTCTGAGATCATGAATCCTGGTTGGAGATTTTTGTGGCCAGTTTTTCAAACTTTTAAAAAAATTGATATTAGAGTAAAGGCGGTTGATGTTCCAGATCAAAGAGCTATTACTCGAGATAATGTCCCAGTAACTGTTAATGCTGTTTTGTATTATAAAATTTCTGATGCTGCTAAAGCGGTTATTGAAGTAGAGAATTTTTATTATGCTGTTAGTCAATATGCCCAAACTACTATGAGAAATATAGTTGGAGAAATAACCTTAGATGAGCTTTTAGCAGAAAGAGATAAGATTGCTGAAAGAATTAGAGAAATTGTTGATAAAGAAACTGATGAATGGGGTTTAAAGGTTAATAATGTAGAATTAAAAGACGTAGTTTTGCCAGAATCAATGGAAAGAACTATTGCCAAACAAGCTGAAGCTGAAAGAGAAAAAAGAGCTGTTATTATTAATTCTCAGGGAGAGCTAGCGGCGGCTGAAAATCTATCTAAGGCGGCTGAAACTTTAGCTGCTTCAAATGGAGCTCTTCATCTAAGAACTCTACAATCTATTAATGACATTTCTTCTGATCAATCTAATACCATAGTTTTTGTAACCCCAATTGAAACTTTAAAAGCTTTTGAAGGCTTTGCCAAGAAGGGTAATAATTAGATAAAAAATAAATAGTAAATATGGCGGTTCTATATCAAAAATATCGTCCTCAAAATTTTTCTGAAATAGTTGGACAAAATAATATTAAAACTACTTTGCAAAATGAAATTTTACATAATAAAGTTTCTCATGCTTATTTGTTTTGTGGTCCCAGGGCGGTTGGAAAAACTACTCTGGCTAGAGTTTTAGCTAAATCTATAAATTGTCAAAATAGATCCAAGGATAGTTTTGAGCCTTGCAACGAATGTGATAGCTGCTTAAGTATTAGTAATTTTAGTAATTTAGATGTTATTGAAATTGATGCCGCTAGCAATACGGGCGTTGATAATGTTAGGGATAATATCATTGCCTTAAGTCGAGTAAAATCATCAAATAATAATTTTAAAGTTTTTATTATCGATGAGGTCCATATGCTTTCTTTGTCAGCTTTTAATGCTCTGCTTAAAACCTTAGAAGAGCCTCCTAAAAATGTTATTTTTATATTATGCACTACTGAAATATATAAGGTTCCAGCTACTATTATATCTCGTTGTGAAAGATTTGATTTTAAAAGAATTAGTCTTAATGACATGGTTACAAAATTAGATTATATTATTAAAAATGAGAGCTTGGAGGTTGATAGAGAGGTTTTAGAATTAATAGCCTTAAAGTCAGGTGGTCATTTGCGTGATGCTGAAAGCTTACTTAGTCAAATTATTGCCATCAGTGGAGATAAAATTAATTTAGATAGTGCTAATTTAATCATTCCTTATAACAATATTGAAGAAAATATTAATTTTTTAGAGGCCCTCAGTCGAAAGGATGTTTCTTTGGCTATTAAAATGATAAATGATATTTCTGGTAGTGGCGTTAATTTAAAAAATTTTCTCAATGATTTAATAGAGCTCCTTAGAAAAATGATTTTAAATAAAGTTAGCGATTCTTTATCAAGTAATTTAGGCTTAGATTTGAATGAAAAATTAGAAATTAAAATTAATAATGTTAATAAAAACTTTTCCCTAGAGGATTTAGTTAATATCACTGAAGAGTTATTAATAGCCTTAAAGGAGTTGCCCAATTCTTTTATTCCCCAGATGCCAATAGAATTAGCTATCATCAATATTTCCTATATTAATACTCTATCTTCTTTGGAAGCAATTAAAAATATCTCTGGTTCTGATGTTAAAAAAATATCCAACATTGAAGATAGTTCTATTAGAAAAGAAAAAGTATCTAAAAAAAATATTTCTGGGATTAACTTAGATGAAATAGAAAATCGTTGGCCAGAATTTTTAAACAAATTAAAGCCTTTAAATCATTCTTTGTCCTTTGTCTTGCAGTCTTGTAACATAGATGGAGTTGATGGTAAAAAAATCTGTCTTTCTTTTAAGTACAAGTTTCACAAAGATCGATTAGATAGTCCAGAAATTAAAAAAATAATTGAGGGTGTTTTAAAGGATGTTTATAAAAATGATTTAAGTATCGAAGCTTTAGTAAATGAAAGTATGGAAATAAAAAAAGATAATAATAAGGATAGCGGGGAAGTGGTTGATAACTTATTAAAAACTTTCGGCGGTCAAATTATAAATTAAAAATAAAAATATGCTAGACATAAAAAAAATTAGAGAGAATAAAAATGAAGTTGAAAAATCTTTAAGGAAAAGAATGGGGGATAAAGTTGTTTTAAATTTAGATTTAATTATTTCACTAGATGATGATCGAAAAAAAATTATTCCCAAGCTAGAAGGTTTACAGGCCGAAAAAAATCAATTATCAAAAGTTAAACCTGACGAAGAAACTATTAAAAAAATAAAAGAAAATAATATTAACATTAAAAAGCTGGAAGAAAAGTTAACTGAAATTGAAAATAGATTAAAAGAGGAATTATCTTCCTTGCCAAATTTAGTAGCTGATGATGTGGTCTCCGGAGGAAAAGAAAACAACAAGGTTGTTTATGCCTTTAAGGAGAGGCCAAGTTTTGATTTTGAGCCCAAAAATCATGTTGATTTAGCCGAAGACTTAGATATTATAGATTACAAAAGAGCGGCTAAAATGTCAGGGGCTGGTTTTTGGATATATAAAGGTGACGGCGCTTTATTGGAATGGGCCTTATTAAATTATTTTATAAATTTTCATATAAAAAATGGTTATACTTTTTTAATTCCACCTTTTTTATTAAATGAAGCTTCGGCTTATGCCTCTGGTCATTTACCAAAATTTGGTGAAGATCTTTTTTGGTTAAAAGATGAGAAAATGTGTTTAAATGCTACTGCTGAAATGATGTTAGGTAATTATCATCGAGATGAAATTCTTAGGGAAAATGATTTGCCTTTTAAATATATTGGGTACTCGGCTTGTTTTCGTCGAGAGGCTGGTAGTTATCGTCAAGAAGAAAGGGGTATGATTCGTGGACATCAATTTAATAAAATTGAAATGTTTCAATATACGAAGCCAGAAGATTCTTGGAAAACCTTTGACGAAATGAAACAACAGGCTTCTGAATTGTTACAAGGGCTTGATTTACATTTTCAAATTAGCAACCTAGCCGCTGGAGATTGTTCTTCGGCTATGGCCAAAACAGTCGATTTGGAGGTTTATATTCCAAGTATGGGTATTTATAAAGAAGTTAGTTCCGTCTCTAATGCTTTGGATTACCAAGCTCGTCGGGGGAATATTAGGGTTAAGAATAGTGATGGAAAAAATTATTTTCCCCATACTTTAAATGCCTCCGGTATGGCTACTTCTCGCTTAATCCCAGCTATATTAGAACAGAATCAACAGGCTGATGGCAGTATTATAGTTCCGGAAGTTTTAAGGACCTTTATGCCTGGCAATCTTTCCATAATTAAGAAAAAAAATAATGACTAGAATTATTTTAATTATTTTTTATTATAGTTTTTATTTATTGTTTCCTTTTTTAGGTTTTTTATTTTGGAAATTATTTCAAAATAAAAAAACGTCAATAGAAATTATTATTTTAATTATAATTTCTTTATTTTTAATTTGGTCTAGATTTATTGAGCCTAGTTATTTAAATGTAAAAAAATATGATCTTAGTGTTAAAGAGAAAGAATTATTATCAAAGGAATTAAAATTGGTGATAATTTCTGATTTACATCTAGGAGCCTATAATAATAATTTTTTTCTTAAAAGAGCGGTAAAGAAAATTAATAAAATAAATCCTGATATTGTTATTATCCCCGGTGATTTTAGTTATTACTTAAATGATAAAAATATTTATTCTATATTTTTAGAATTAAAAAATATTAAGGCTATCAAATTGGCAGTTTTAGGTAACCATGATTATGGGAAAGGAGAAAAAGATATTTCTCAGAAATTAACTTCAAATCTGGAGATGCTGGGAGTTTTAATGTTAGATAATAAAATTAAAACTATTGAAATCAATAACTCTATTATTAGATTGGTTGGACTAGAAGATATTTGGGTTGGTTCACCAGATTATAGTGTTTTAGAAAAAAATGATTTTAATGAACAAATAGACCTGTCTCTTTTAATTGCTCACAATCCTGATACTATTTATGATATTAAAGATTATTGCTCTGAAAATAAAAATTGTTTTCATTCTGACTTAATGATATCGGGGCATACTCACGCTGGCCAAATTAGGCTTCCTTGGCTTTATAAGCACATTATTCCTAGCGCCTATGGATTTAATAAGGGATTTTATAATATTTTTGAAACTAATATTTTTGTTACCCCTGGAATAGGCAATGTTGTTTTACCGTTAAGATTATTTAATTTCCCAGAAATATCAATAATAAACTTAAAATATTAATTTAATATTGCCAAATTTGTCTTTTTGTGTTACATTATTCTAATATAATCAATCAATTTTATTGCTTAAAAATGACTATTTTTTTTAAAAAATTTATCCCATTAGCCCTATTAATAGTCTTTTTTTTGCTACCAGAAAAGTCTTCAGCCATTAATGCAACTAATATTTACCCTAAAACTGCTAATTACTTTTTAAAATGGAATATTGCGGATTATGAGGTCCCAGAGCTAGCTAAATGGGATCTTTTAATTTTAGATATGGAGGTTCAAGAAAATAGTCGAAATAATTTAAAAAAAATTAGACAATTAAACCCAAATATCATAATTTTAGCTTATATTACTTCTCAGGAAGCTAATGCTAATATTTATTCAAATCAGTGGAGTCAATATGCCACTTTAAGAAAAAGATTGATAAACAATATTGATGATGGCTGGTGGCTTAAAGACAAAAACGGAAATAGAGCTAGTTTTTGGGAAGGAACTTATTTATTAAATGTTAGTGATGGGGCTAAAACTAATTCTAAGGGGCAAAGATGGAATGATTATTTACCAGAATTTGTAAAAAATGAAATACTTTCTACGGGGTTATGGGATGGAATTTTTTATGATAATATTTGGGGGGATGTTTGTTGGGTTAATGGAAATTTAGATATAAATAACGAAGGTCAAATTAGATCTATATCTTATATTAATAATAGCTGGTCGGATGGAGTAAAAAAAATGCTCAAAAAAACTAGAGACTTGGTTGGAAATAATTATTTAATTTTAGGCAATGGCAAGGTTTATGATGGATATCAGAATCTTTTAAATGGAGTAATGTTTGAAGGTTTTCCATCTTCTTGGGAAAGTAACGGAGATTGGGGGGGGACAATTTCAACCTATTCTCGTATAAAAAATAGTAATAACAGCCCCAATATCACTGTTATTAATTCTTATAATAATAATCGACAAAATTATCAATTAATGAGATTTGGATTGACTAGTACCTTAATGGAAAGTCATGGATATTTTAGTTTTGATTTTAGTAATTCTGATCATGGCCAAGTTTGGTGGTATGATGAATATGATGTTGATTTGGGTCGAGCTCAGTCAGCTCCTTATAATATTTTAGATAGAGGTAATACTAGTTATAAAAATGGTCTTTGGCGAAGAGACTTTGAAGAGGGGGTGGCTATCGTTAATTCTACCAACAAAGAGCAATTATATGTTTTTAATCAGGAAGAATTTGAAAAAATAAATGGGACTCAAGACCGAAGTGTTAATAATGGAACTATTATAAATTATGTCAAAATAAAACCCAACGACGGAATTATTCTGCTAAAAAGATCTTCTAGTTTTGGTACGGTAAAAAATAATAGTTTTAATAATGGTGATTTTATTAGAGTTTTTGATCAAGATGGCAAACAGACTCGTTCTGGTTTTTTTGCTTATTTAGATGCTTATCCGGCTAACTCTCAAATTTTGATTAGTGACATTGACAATGATGGACAAGAGGAGATCTTGGTTAATAGTCGGGGGATTATCTCTATTTATAAAAACAATATTAAAATTAGAGATTTTAAGCCCTATGATGGAAAATTTATTGGGGAAATTTCTTTTGCCTTGGAAGATTTAGATGGTGACGGAACTAAGGAAATAATTACTGGAGCCGGACAAGGTGGGGGCCCCCATGTTAGAGTTTTTAATAAGGATGGCAAACCTTTGATTGGAGGTTTTTTTGCTTATGATAAAAATTTTAGAGGTGGGGTCAGGGTGGCTGTTATGGATTTAGATGGCGACGGGACTAAGGAAATAATTACAGCTGCCGGAACTGGCGGAGGTCCTCATGTTAGAGTTTTTAATAAGGATGGCAAACCTTTGATTGGAGGTTTTTTTGCTTATGATAAAAATTTTAGAGGTGGAGTTTCCTTGGCGATTGGTGATATTGATGGGGACGGACAAAAAGAAATAATAACCACCCCAGGGGTAGGGGGAAGTCCTGAGGTTAAGATTTTTAATAAAGATGGACGATTTTTAAAATCATTTTTAGCCTATGAATCTAGTTTTACTTCTGGTCTTAGAGTGATGGCTGATGATCTGGATAATAATAAGGTAGATGAAATTTTGGTCGGAACAATTAGTTTTTAAATTGATTTAAATCATTAAATAAACTATAATATATATAATAATAAAAATATGGAAAAAGAAAAAAATTATAAAAAAAGGTCTAAAAAATTCGTTAGTCAAGAAAATGGCGGTTTAGAAGTTATCTCGCCAAACAATGATGCTAATGCTATTAATTCTGGAATTATTGAGCCTAATGAATCTGATAATGCTGTCAGCATTGACAAGGAGAGGGTTAATGTTAAAAAAAGTGGTAATCTAGTAGTGGGAAACCTAAATTTAGTTTTAAATCCTCTTAAAAGAAGAAGTGAAAAATATTATAAAGAAAATATTTGGCATTTAATTGCTGATATTTTCTTAGTTTTATTAATAGCTTCCTTAATTTTATTTTTATTTCTTTTTAATAAAACCAAAGATAGAGATAATATAATGTTAAACATTAAGCCAAGTTCTGAGGATATTGTAGCTAGTTCTTTAACCACCTTTGAGTTGGAATATCGATCTAATATCAAAGCTGATAACAGCGTTGTTAGTGTTTTATTGCCAGAAAATTTTATACTTGAATCAGTTTCTCCTAATAATTTATTTGATCCAACTATTAATTCTTTTAATTTGGGTGATTTAGATATTAATTCAAATGGAAAAATAAAAATAAATGGATTAGTACAAGGGGGGATAGATGATCACCAAACAATTTCTTTTAATTTTAATTGTGATCAATGTGGGCGTAGCGGTTTTAATAATTCCTATATTTATAACATAGAAAAACAAGCCATTGATCTCTTAACTAGCGTTAATAAAAATTTATATTTGAATGCTGAATTTGATGGAAAGCTATTGATAAAAAATAATTCTGATAACACTCTAGAAAATATTAAAATAAATTTTGGAAATGATATTATAATTAAAAAGTCTGATTATTCAATTGACAAGGGGCAAATAATTATAGACAACCTGGCTGCTCTAGGAGAAAAAACTATTGATTTTGTGGCTATTCCTAAAAAGGAAGGCGAAATTAGTATAACCCCAAAAATAAATTTGAATTCTTTTGGACAAGAATTTTCTTTATCAGGTCAAGAATTCTCTTCTACGGTTAAAGCTCCTAGTTTAAATTTGACAATAAATAGTAATAAGCAAAATGTGGTTTTAGGTGAAAAGATAAAGTACTCCATAAACTACAAAAATGAAGGATTAGAATCTTTAAAGGATATTAAAATAAATTTAATTTCTGGTAATCCTAATTTTTCTATAACTTCAATAAATAGCTCTAATTTAAAAAATGCTAAAATAAATAACAATTCTTTAGTTATTTATGATTTATTACCACAAGAATCTGGGTCTATTGATTTGGAGGTTTTATTCGATCAAAGACAGATTAACGCTAATCAAGAATTATTTTTGAAAGCTGATTTAGAGTATCAAATTGCTGATCAAATTATTAAATATTCTTTAAATTCAGAAAAAAATAAGATGATATCGCAGGTCTCAACCTTGGTTGGAGGTTATTATTATAGTCCCCAAGGAGATCAATTGGGTGTTGGTCCTTTGCCTCCGGCTGTTGACATGGCTACAAATTATTGGATTTTTTTAGAGTTTAATAATTCTGGTAATGATTTAGAAAATTTTTCTTTAACAGCTGAGTTACCAGAAAATGTTTATTTTTCTAATAACAAAAGAGTTTTGGATGGGGGATTAATATATGGAGAAATTGGCAAAAGATTAATTTGGGAAATATCTGAAATGTCGGGAGGAACTAATAAATATCGAGCTAATTTTGAAATTACTTTAATTCCAGGGGAAAATGATTTGGGGAAGGTTTTAAATTTATTAGAAAACATTAAGTTTACTGTTAAAGATAAATTTGTCGGCCAAGAATTGTCAGGTAATTTGAAAAATATTGACACTAATTTAGAAAGCGATAAATTATCTAGCGGAAAAGGACGAGTTGTAAATATAAGATAATATCTATGATTGAATTTTTTAAAAGAATAATAAAGCCAAAATATCAAACCTTAAATAAAATTGAAATATTGAAAGATAATTTAATTCATAATTTAAATTATCTTTATTCCTTGCAAGAGCAGGCTGAAATGTTTCCGGTTTTGAAGTCTAATGCCTATGGTCATGGACTGAGAGAGGTTTCTAAAATTTTAAATGAAACTAGGGTTAAAATGATGGCGGTTGATTCTTTTCCAGAAGCCCAAATTGTCTATAAATATTTTAGTAGAAATGTCTTGATATTAAACGAAATGCCTCTTAAAGCTTATAGGTATTGTAAGTTTCAAAGAACTGAGTTTGTGGTATATAATCAAGAAACTTTGAAATATTTAGCTAAAAAATTTGGCAGAAAAATAAAAATACATCTATTTTTAAATACTGGAATGAATCGAGAGGGGATTAATGATCTGGATATCTTCATTAAAGATAATCTGAAGTACCTAGAAAGGGTTAATATAGTCGGATTTTGCTCTCATTTGGCTGAATCTGATAATTCCAGCAGTGATTTTAATAAACAGCAAGAAAAGGTCTTTTTATCGGGATTAGATGTCTTAAATAAATATAAGATTTATCCAAAATGGATCCATCTAGGTAATTCTGGTGGAGTTTTTTTATTAAAAAACAATAGACTAAACTCTTTTAGGCCAGGCTTGTCTTTTTATGGATATAATCCCTTCAATGGTGATGATTTTAGTAATTTAACAGCAAAATTAAAGCCTGCTTTACGAGTTTTTTCCACTATAACTTCTTTTCATAAAGTTAAAGCTGGAGAAAAAGTTTCTTATAGTAATGACTTTAAGGCTGAACAAGATTTAAATATAGCTACAATACCCTTTGGTTACTTTGAAGGCTTGGACAGAAGATTCTCTAATTGTGCAAAATTTTTATTCACTAATAAAAATGAGGTTTTTTGGGGTAAAATAGCTGGGAAAGTTTGTATGAATCTTACTTGTATAAATTGTTTGGACAGGGAAGTGAAGCTTGGAGATGAAGTTAAGCTTATATCCGAAATAAAGGATATGGAAAACTCCATAGAAAGCTTAAGCAAAAAAATAGATATTATAAGCTATGAAATGCTTATAAGGTTAAATTCTAATATAAAAAGAGTTATTGTTTAATTATAAGACATGAAGCCAAGAACTAAAACAAATTATTCCTTTTCTGAGAGAAATAAAAAAACCCTTTCGGGGTCTTTTCGGGGATCAAAAAAAGAAAAAGATTTTAATATTTTTTGGTTTTTTTTAATATTTTTAATAATTATATTAATTTTACCCATTATTTCAATATTTTCTAATTTTTTTAATATTAGAAACATTGAAATAAAAGGCTTATTTAGAATAGATCAAGCAGGGATAGAAAATATAGTCTTAGAACAAAAAAATAATAAAAAATTTTTTATAAAGCAGGAAAATTTAATATTTTTTAATAAAAATAATTTAATAAAATCTTTAGAAGAATATAATTTTAAAAATGTGTATGTTGAAAAGAAGCTTTTAAAAAGAGCTTTAAATATAGACATAGAAGAAAGAACTCAATCTTTTATTTTTTTTGAAAGTAATATTTATTTTTTTGTTGATTCCGAAGGTTATATAATAGATTCTTCTTATAGCTGTAATTATATAGAAGAGCTTAAAAGCAAGATTAAACCGGTTATTATTGATTCTAATTCTTCTAGCACAGAAGAAGATATAGCAATTAATGAAATTGATAATACCGATAAAAATGAAGGATATCGAGAGATTATTTCTGAAAATTCTAATAATTGTTTAATATTAGATGAAAACTATAAAAAAGAAAATCTATATCCAATAATAGAAAATATTGGTAAAAATAAGGTTAGCGATGATCAAAAAAGGATAAAATTAGATCAAGAATATATTGATTTTACCATTAAACTATATAATGACATCGATATCAGTGGTGATTTTGGTCTTAAAAACGTTATTTTGGATGAAGAGTATAATACTGTCAAAATTAGGTTAAATAACGACCTAGAGGTCTATTTTAGCTTTAAAAATGAGTATTCTGACCAGATATCTCGCTTTTTTGTGTTAAAAAAAGAGCTAGGGGAAGACTTAAGGGGTAAAAAATACATAGATCTTAGGTATGGTGATAAAATTTTTTATTATTAATTAATATAAAAGTATGGGTGAAGGAATGTTTAAATTTGTTTTTATTTTAGCGATTTTTATTTTTTGTTTAGTCACAATAGGAGTATTTTTAATTATTTTAAAAATATTACTTTTATTTACTCCGGAAATAAACATAATGGGATTAAATATAGTTTAGGTATAGACACTGCAAATCTTGACTTAATTGCATTGATTAAGTATTATTTAATATATAAGGTTAATTAATATACATAATAAGAAGTAAGAGATATCAAATTATGTCTGCTACCCCAGGCGCTAAGCCTATAATAAAACATTTAACTGACTTTTTAAACTATTGTGAAATAGAGAAAGGTTTGGCTAATAAGACTCAAGAAAACTATTCTAGATTTCTAGGAGATTTTTTTTCCTGGTTAAAAAATAATAGACTCGAAACTTTAAAGCCTAAGGATTTATCCGATGAACACGTTTGGAGATATCGATTATATCTATCTAGAAATAAAAGTATTAGAACTAAAACCGAATTAAAGAAAGTTACGCAAAATTTATATTTAATTGCTTTAAGGTCATTATTGGAATATTTTTTAGAAAAGAATATTACTTCCCTGCCTCCCAGCAAAATAAAATTAGCCAAAGACACTAGAGACAAAGAGGTTAATTTTTTAAATTTATCACAGGTAGAAAAATTATTAGATTCTCCTGATACTAGCACAAAACAAGGAATGCGTGATAGGGCTATGCTTGAAACATTCTTCTCTACTGGATTACGTGTTCAGGAATTGGTTAATTTGAATAGAGATCAAATTAAGATTGATAAAAACACAGAAGATCTAGAAATTGTTGTCGTTGGCAAAGGTAGTAAAGTTAGGACTGTTTATTTTTCAAAAAGGGCCGTTCATTGGTTAAAAAAATATCTTGACTCTAGATTTGATATTGATGAAGCTCTATTTATTAATTACTGGAAACCAGCTCAAAATTCCGACAAATCAAGAAGACTAACTGTCAAAAGTGTTGATAATATAGTTAAAAAATATGTAAAAATAGCTGGATTACCAATAATGACAACTCCTCATACCCTGAGACACTCTTTCGCCACAGATTTACTCTCTCAAGGGGTTGATTTAAGATTGGTTCAGGAATTTTTAGGTCATAAAAATATCGCTACCACTCAAATATACACCCATGTTACAAAAAAACAATTGAGAGATATACATAGAAAGATCCACTCTCAAAGAAGTTTTGAAAAATAATATTTTTAAAATATGATAAATGAATGGATCAAAACTGAGGAAAAAATAAATAAGATTGCTTTATTTTTAAGGGAGAATATAGATCAATCCCCTTTCTCAAGCAATGATCCAATTAAATGCTCTAATTGTATTTTTAGAAAAATTGCTATTCTAATATTAGAAAAAAAAATTAAAATAAAAAAAATTTATATAAAAAATAATCCTATAATAGAGAAAAATAAGATTTTAAAACATGGATCTTTTTGGCATAATTCTTTTATAGAAAATATAGATCATTTTTTTATAAAAAATGGATATGAGACAGAAAAAGAACCTTGTTTATTTTATGGAAGAGCTGACTTATTAATACCAAAATTAAATTTATATATTGAGGTCGGAACTGTAAATATCTATAAATTATTATGCAATCTGAATAAAATGAATAATTATATACTGCATATAATACCAAGCAATAATTATCTTTTAGAAATAAAAATATGAACAATCTTTTAAAAAACTTCACTTGTTTTTTGAGCAAGAATGGTTATAGTCAATCCAGTATAAATTCTTATTTTTTTGCTATAAAAGATTTTTTACAATATTTAAGCGATAACAAAATAGACTATAATGACTTTAATAATTCTGATATAAAAAAATATAAACAAGTTAATTTAAATAAAAAGTCTGACAGAACTATAAATTTATATATTTCTTCACTAAAGAGATATATAAATTTTTTAGACAAAAAAAATATAAAAATTGACGATTCTTTTTCTCAAATAAAAACAATAAAAAATAAAGAAAATAAAATTTATCCTAATGCTTTAAAAGATTTTATTATAAATATAAAAAAGGATAATAAAAGTGAAATAATAAAAAAAAGAAATGAATACTTGCTAACTTTACTGTACTATTCTGGCTTAAAGACAAAGGATATATTAAAACTAAGATTCAAAAATATAATAATTGATAAAAAAATAGAAAATATAGAAATAATAAATAATATTTTAGAATATTATAAAAAATTTAAATTTTCTATAAATGACTTTGTTTTTTTAGTTTCGCCAATAATAAAATTAATTATAATAAGTCCTTAACAGAAAAATCTGTTCAGGATATTTTTAAAAAATATAGAAACAAAGAGTTTAAAAATTTATCTATAACAGATTTTAAAAAAATTGAACCACTTTTAATAATATCTGATAATATAAATAAAGAAAATAATTTTTTCGCAGAAGAGATAGAGGAGTATCATTATAAGTTAGATTATTTTAATTATCTCAAAAAATATCTATAATATTTATAAAAAATCGGACTTATTGTCCGATATTTATTTAAAGATAAATTATTATTAATTCTAGATAATAATCATCTTTTAAATGGATTTTACTCAAAGATGAAGAAAAAATCTCCCCTTTTTTAATGATCCAACGATATTTTTCTCCTCTGTGATGAAAAAGATTATTTTTTTTACCAACCTTTTTTAATCCATAAAAAGAAATAGGAATTTTTTCAGATTTTTCGATTCCGAAAACCTTTCCCGAACCTAAAAATTTTAAAGCTGTCTTCCCTGTTATGCGAGGATAACATTGAAAAACATTTAAATTAATCAATTCTAAAGTTCTCAAAGTATATAAATTTATGGTAAATAATTTAAAGGATTAACCGGAATTCCATCTTTTCTAATTTCAAAGTGTAAATGAGGTCCTGTAGAAAAAGGACCAGCTCCCGGAGTTCTAGGCGCACCTCCAGTTCTTCCAATTACTTGTCCTTGGGTTACATATTGGTCCTCTTTAACACTTACAGCCGAAACATGTCCATAAACACTAGAATAAGTATCATCATGTATTATCATAATATATCCATAATTAGTACTGCCATCAAATTTAACCCTAGCAACATAACCAGAAGCAGTAGCCATTAAGGTAGAGCCCTGAGAGGCTCTAATATCAATCCCAGAGTGTTCTCCAATTGATTTCCTAAAAGGATAAGATGGATCATGAAAAGTGGCTGTAATGGTATTTTTAGTTACTGGCCAAGCAAAATCACTTACTTGTTCTTGAATTCCGCTATCTCCTTTTTTGGCTAATTTTTCTCGAACGGTTCTTTCTAATGAAGAAATATCTGCCATAGCTTGATCGTTCTCCTTTTTTGCTCTATCCAATAATTTTTTATATTCCTTTTCTGATTGCTGTGTTTCGGATAAAATAAATTCTTTATTGGTTATTTCACCGTCTAAAATATTTTTCTTATTTTCTAATTCTTTTTTTAATTCAGCTAATTTATTTTTTTTCTCTTCTAAAACTTTCTTTTGTTCATCCATTTCTTCTTTCCCAATTTTTAAAGTAGCTAAACTTTGACTTATTTCCTCATTAGTATTTTCTAAATAAGTTAATTGATTTATAAAGTCAGCTAAAGAATTATTTAATAAAATAACCTCTAGAGGACTAGTTTCTCCTTGTTTGTATATTAATTTTAGTAAAGTGGCAATATGCTCCTTTTCTTTTTCTATTTGCTCAGTTTTGTTTTCTAAATCTATTTCAATTTTTTTTATTTCCAAATTATTTTTGCTTATTTCTAAAGTAGCTTCATCAATTTCTAATTCTGATTGTTTTAACCTAGTGTCTAGAATTTCTAATTGATTCTGCAAACTATCTTGCTCTTGTTCTTTTTCTTTAATTAATTTGGCATATTCAGCTTGTTTTTTTTGCAAAGCCTCCATTTGCTTTCTTTGGGTTTGGATTTGACTGTTTAAATCTTCGATTTCGGAATCAATACTAGAATATTGTCCAATGGCAGAATCTGATTTTAATAAAAAAAGACCTGAAACTAGAAAAAGTCCCAAGAAATAAATTAAAAATTTTTTATAATTTTTATTCATATTTTTGTTAATAAACAATAACATATTTTTGATAAAAAGGCAAGGTCTTATAATTCCTCTATAAATTTTTGATCTATTAAATTAAGTAATTGACTTTTGGAGGCTGGATAATCTCGATCAAAACGCCTATTAAAATTACTATAAGAAAGAAAAACTTGTTGTTTGGCTCTAGTTAGAGCTACATAAAAAAGGCGTTTTTCTTCTTCTATATTATCACTTCTAAATAATGGAAAATTACCTTCATTTAAGCCTAATAAAAATACATAATCGAATTCTAGGCCCTTAACCTGATGGATTGTTACTATTGGAATTTTGCCTTGTTCTAGTCCTAAAAAATCAATATTTTTTACCAACCCAGAGAAGTGGATTAAATTATGTAAAGAAGTTTTAATAGGCAAAGAAGCATCATCTCTTCCCTGAAAAAAGGTTTTTAAAGTCTGGAAAGACCTATCTCTTTGTTCGAAGTTTTTATCTTGATAATAATATTGTTTTAGTCCGGATTCTTTCCACAAAAATTCTAACATTTCAGCTGGTCTTTTTTTATCTAATTCTTTTTCCCAATTATTTAAATTGGAACTAATATTTATAAACTTATTTTTAAATTTATTCCACAAAGCAATTCTTTTTTCTATTCCAGTTTTTAATATTTTTATTAAATGTATTAGCAAATCGATAGTGGCAGCCACATCATCATCAGCGCTATGAGTAGCACTTTTAAAATTTAAATGCTTGGCAATATTACTTAACTTATAACTATCTAAATTCAAAAATCTTCTAGATAAATCCAAAGTATCATAATAATTTTTGAAATCAATATCAATTTTATATCTTTTTGAATTTTCCTTAATCATGTTTAAGTCGAAAATTACATTATGACCAGAGATAATAGAGTCTCCAATAAATTCTTTTAATTCTTTTAATATTTTTTTTGGATCTTCGCCCTTCTCTTTTAAAAATTCATCACTAATTTTATGAACAAAATAAGCCGAACCGACTGACTTAGTATTTTTTAAGTAATGATGAAATTCTTGACCTAATTTACCATTAATAATTTCTCTAGCATAAATCTGAACTATTTCATCGGAAGCCGGATTAATACCAGTGGTCTCTGTATCTAAAACAACAATTCTACCATTATCATGTTGTTCAATCAATTGATTATACGGCTCTATAAAATTATAATTTTTAAAACTAAGAAAGTCTGATAAATTTAAACCACATTCTCGGCCCTCCTCATTAATTTTATTTAAAGTTTCTTCCCCAATATTTTTAGCTGGTCTCTCAATTAGTCTTTTGGCGGAAAATAAATCTGATTTATTGATTAATATTTTTAAATAAGCAAATATATCTTTTATCTCTTGTCGTTTAAAAAAATCATATTGATCAACTGTTAAAAAAGAAATATTATTTTGAGAAAATATTTGAGCCACTTCCCCAATAGCTCGATTAGTTCTATTTAAAACAGCAATTTTAGCCTTAGGATTGTTTTCTTTAATTTTCTTAATATTATCTATAGCCCACAGGACTTCTTCAGAAAAATTATATCCCCTAAATAATTTAACACATTTGTCTCCATTTTTTTTATCATAATCTTGTCCGTAGTCATTTAATTCCTTGGTTTGAGAA
>Ga0265293_10006291_pt1 | contig 19141 bp, 16 predicted proteins | sample Munlanlewell138R_FD_192505 | JGI IMG/M metagenome (GOLD analysis project Ga0265293, IMG submission 192505) | Leachate microbial communities from a municipal landfill in Southern Ontario, Canada - Leachate well 138R | ecosystem: Engineered > Solid waste > Landfill > Unclassified | place: Canada... | reverse complement strand
TGCGATTGTCGTAAGTGAAAATATACAGCGCTATATAGATGAGGGGATGAGTAACTATGATGCTGCAGTAGCCGGCACTAAAGAGATGATGCTTCCCGTAACTCTTGCAACAATTACTACGGTAGTAGCGTTTTTGCCGATTTTTATGATGCAAGGGGAGATAGCTCTTTTTATATTATTAATTCCAATCACCGTAATTATAATTTTGATGGGTTCCTTGATTGAGAGTTTCTTCTTTTTGCCGCTTCATGCACAGGAATTTTTGAGAAAAAGTAACAATCTTATCAGTTGGGTGCCGTTTCAAAATCTTTATGAGAGAGTGATTTTGCGTTTTTTACACCATAAGGAACTATCGCTTTTGCTCTTTATAGTTTTGATTCCATTAGCTACTTTTTATACGGCTAACTCTATGAAATTTCAATTTTTTCCAAATTTTGACGGAAACTATCTCTATATATCAGGAAAATTGGATATTAACACCCCTTTAGGGGATACATATGAGATATCAAAAGAGATAGAAGCAGAGCTGATGGAGCATGCGGAGGAGTTTTCTCTTAAGGCAATATCATCAGTTGTAGGCTATAGAAGAAGCCTCTCTGGTGAGACACAAAGAAATAATAGTGTTTTTATGATTACTATGGAGCTTTATGACAGGGTAAATACAAACTGGATAGATAAATATTTAAATCCTATTTTAAATCTTAGTTTTGAGTTCAATAATCCGAACAAGAGAAGACTAAAACAGACTTTTGAACTCTCGCCTCGTGCCAAAGAGATAATAAGTGTCTATAAAAAGAAGTATGAAATGGAAGATCTCGGTGTCATGGAAGATAAGCCCGGGCTTATAAGAAGTGATATTCAGATTAATCTATCCGGAAGTAACGATGAGATGCTTCAAAAAGGGATAATGCAATTAGAAGAGAGGCTCTCAAAAATAGAGCATATTAAAGATTTTAGTGATAATATAAAATATGGAAAAATGGAGTTTAAGATTAAGATAAACTCTTACGGCGAAAGTTTGGGATTAAGTGAAGCAGCCGTTGCAAAGATACTAAGCGCATATTTTTTAGAGCAAAAACAGGGAACTACATTTAATGATTTAGGTATTATGGAGATAAGAACAGAGGATAGCGCAAAAGATAGCATAGATGCCTTTTTAGGTTTTAACATGCCTCTTGGAGACGGCAGATATGTAAAACTATCCGATATTGCAGATATTGATAAAGTAAAAGATTATGAAAAGATAAACAAACTAAACGGAAATATTATAAAAACTGTTTTTGCAAATGTAGATAAAAGAAATATAACCTCAGAGGAGGTTTTGCAGGAGTTAAAACCTACGCTTGAAGAGATAGCAAAGATGGGGGTAACTATTGAGCTTCTGGGAGAAAAAGAGAAAAATGAACAGCTTAAAAGTGATATGAAAAAAGCGATATTATTCGCAATATTTTTGATTTTTCTAACCCTGCTGCTTATTTTTTCAAAAATAAAATATGTCCTTATGGTTATGAGCGTTATTCCTCTTTCTGTGCTGGGTGCACTTATTGGACACAAACTGCTGGGAATAAATCTTACTATGTCCTCTGTGATAGGAATTTTAGGACTTGCAGGTGTTGTTATAAATGACGGGATAATAATGCTTGATTTTTTACATAGAACTCACAAGGTAGAGGAGTTTTTACAACGGGCAAAACATAGACTCCGCCCGATTGTAATAACATCTGTAACAACTTTTTTAGGTCTGTTTTCTCTTATATTTTATGCTAGCGGTCAAGCAGTTATACTACAACCGATAGCTATATCTTTAGGATTTGGATTGCTTTGGGGAACACTTTTGAATCTAATATATCTGCCGACACTTTATGCAATGGTTAATAAAATAGAGCCGCCTGATATTTTAGAGAAAAAGAGCGCGTAGCAGAGCCCAAAGTAGAAAAATTATCAAGGCTATAAAAGCAAATATAAGCGCAACTCTTGTAAAGAAATAAAATATAAATTTTAAAAACTGCAAAATTAGTTTGCTTTGTAGGGTAAAATTGGCAATTTTATATATTTGGCATATAAGATGCCACTTTTAAGGTTAATGACATCATAACCCATTTTTTGAGATAAAAACTGCGCTAAAATTTTTGTTCTGCTCCCTGTTCTACAGATAAGGGCAAAAGGTTTTTTTGTATCAACCGCACTATTTAATTTTTCTAAAAAATCCTTAAGGTCATACTTTCCTTTTTCATCAAAGAGCATAATGGGTATAGAACCTTTTAAAAGACCCGTTTCTTTCCATTCTGCTGATGTTCTAATATCAACTATAGGTATATTTAAACGGAGTAGTTCCATAGATGCTTCCTCGTTTTTTATGGAAGCAAAAAGAGATAGGGATAAAAACAAAAGAGATAAAAAGACTTTTTTCAAAACAACGCTCCACGCTTAAAATTAAGTGTATAATTGTATCTATAAATAAATAATAGGTAAGAAATGGCATCACAAAAAGCGATAGACAATGCACATAGACTTCGATACATAAGAGCTTTAGAGAGATTTCACAGAGGAATTGTCTCCTATTTATCTACTACAACGGATCTCTCTAAAGAGGGATATGATAAAAAGATACAAAATAGTTTAAAAGTTCTTCAAAAAGTAGAGGAGATAGCTCTTTACAAGGGGGACTTACAGGATTTACAAAAACTGGTTAAAAAGATAATCTCTTATGAAGATAGTGATAAAGATGTCCAAGATATTAAAGATGAGATTTTATACGAAACAAACCAACTTGATAAAACTAAAAATGCAAGACGTTATAAAAAAGACAAATACTCCAACTCCAAATATGAGGAGTGGGAGTAAAAAGAAACACTATAAATTACTCTTTTAGCATCTTATCGAGTAATTCAAAGACTTCAGAAGAGACCTTCTCCATCTCGTCAAAATTTTCTATAATTTTATCTGCATTTTTTAGAGTCTCTGTTTGCGCATCTTTTTCAAGAAAACTAAGGTTTTCATGAACTTTTTTGCTTACATTTATGCGAGGAGCATCTAGTTTGGCAAAAGATTGCGTGCGGGCAAATCTTGCTTTGCCTTCCTCTGAACACCACTCTCCAAGGCGGCACTTATCTCCACTTTTTGAAGGCACGACATTTTTCAGAGATATTATTGAGTTGTAAGCACGTGATTTAAAGAGTATCTGGTCTAGTTTTGCAAGAACTATAAATATGCTGTTTTCCATTTTGTAAGAGAAATCTACAATTTTTGAAGAGTTTTCACTTAGCTCTATTAGTGTGCCTTCAAAACCGTTTATCTTCTGCGTAGAGCCCTCTACTGTTTGTTTCATATTGTCCGAACTTGTTTGAATCTCACTCATATTTTGTTGAAGTGATTTAATAGATACAGAAATCTCTCCCGTAGCTTTATGAGTTCTCTCGGCAAGTTTTCTTACTTCATCAGCAACAACTGCAAATCCGCGTCCATGCTCACCTGCACGTGCTGCCTCTATAGCAGCATTTAATGCTAGTAGATTGGTTTGGTCAGCAATATCTGTTATTAGCTGAATTACAGAGGTTATCTCATTTGCTTGGCTTGCTATTTCGCCAATGCTGTCGTTATTGATGTTTACTTGCTCATTTAGGGTATTTAGCTCGCTAGTAATGTCAACTATATCGTTTCTTGAGTTGTTCGCTAATTCAGAAGCCTGCTTTGTTGCAGATGTAACTGACTTTAAGTTATGAAGATTTTCATCTAAATCAGAGATAATCATAGAGAGGGATTCAGTTACATTTACGCTTCTTGAACTGATTTTTGAGTTAAAGATATCTCTTTGAGCTTTTTGATGTTGAGTTTTCATAAACTCTATACTTTTTCCAACGCTCTGTATAGCATCTACGAATTCGCCGCTCATCCCCTCCGATGAAATACGGTGAGTAAATACACCTCTTGAGGCATCAGTTATTGTCATATTAATTTCATGTATAAGGTTTTGGGTATGTTTAATAAGTTGAGATAATTCACACCCCATAATGCCCAGCTCCGTATCCCTTTGATCCGTATCCCTTTGGGTAGATGCTGTCTTGTGGCTAAAATCACCTTTTGCTACAAAACTGATTAAAGAGGTAAACTCGCTAATTCCAGAGGTTATGGATTTTCTTATAACAGTTGCTAAAACTAAGACAACGACCCCGACAAGAATCCCGGCAATAAGAGCTAAAGTTTTAAAGAAAGTTATTTCATTTGCCAAATCAACCGAATCCTCATCTAGCTCTTTAGACTTATGCTTAACAAGCTTTGCAAATGACTCTCTTGAAGCGTTTGCAAAGGGAGTTAGCTCTTTAGAGTAGTTGGCGTATATTGTGTCTTTATCATATCTTATCTCTTTAGAATCCAAAGATTTCATCATCTTTAGAGTATTTTGCAAAAAGAGCATAGTGGAATTTTTAGCCTCCTTAACCATACTTAAAGAGTCCTCATTTTCCATAAGTTTTTCTAAGAGAGTAAAATGACCCTCAATCTCTTGAAGCGTTTTATCAAGTCTTTGTATATTTTTGTCATAATCTCCACCGAGCATAATGTCTCTTGATAATCTGCTTGTGTAATTGAGATTTTTTTCTATCTTAAGAGTTGTCAAAGCGCCTAACATAGAGTTGCTATGGAGATGTTCATATTTTGATTCGATATGCCCCATCGCTAAAAATATAGAAAAAGCAGCAGAAAAAACGGAGACTGCAACCATGGTTACAAAGTAATTCATCTTTTTATGAATACTTAAATTTTTAAACATTAAAATCCTTATAAGGGGCAGTTTGAGATAAAATTATTACATTTTATAACAATAAATTTAAAAATGTCCTTAAATTATGAATTTACAAAAACATGAATTGGGAGAGTAAAATAATTACTACGACTAAGCTAAAAGGAAAAAAATGACTCTTAAATACCCATGGATTTATCTTAAATAGTTTTTGGTTGATGCCTCGCAGCCCTAACCATATGCCTAAAAATGCTTTTATACTGAGGAGAGTTTGAAAGTAAGATAAAGAACCGCCTTCAATCTTGCCAAAAATTTGAGAGATAAGATAAAGTCCGCTTGCAACGGCAACCATCAGAGCATATGGAACAACTTTTCTTACGTGCATCATAATAGCTTCTCTGGCTTTTGCTTGCTCATCATCATTGAGGGTTTGCCCCATTTTAGATAAAAAAAGTATATCTACAAACAAAAAACCACCGTAAATAAAAACTGAGAATATATGAATAGTATGAACGATTGTATAAATGATAGTAAATCCTTTTTTAATGAATTTTAGCACAAACCATAATAAATAAATTTGTTTTATGTCAATTGTAGTAAAATGACTAAAATTGTCAGTAGAAAATGAGGAAAATATGGATATATCTCAAGAAAACATAAAAAATATTTTAGTGGGAGACTGTGCGCAAAACAGTGTATTTTTTCAAGCAGTTCAAGAGGTCATCTCCTCTATCGCGCCACTGCTAAATTCTGATAAAAAGTATAATATGTTCTCTGTTTTAGAGAGATTAATAGTGCCTGATAGAGTTATAAAATTTAAGGTTAGCTGGCTTGATGATGGCAACAATATAAGAGTCAACACGGGATATAGAGTACAATTTAACAACACTCTTGGACCATATAAAGGAGGACTCCGTTTTCATCCGAGTGTCAATGAGGGAATTTTTAAGTTTTTAGGGTTTGAGCAGATTTTTAAAAATTCACTTACAGGTTTGCCCATTGGCGGAGCAAAGGGAGGAAGCGATTTTGATCCAAAAGGAAAAACCGACTTTGAGATAATGAAATTTTGTTCAGCTTTTATGAGGGAACTTCATAAATATATAGGTCCGCGCATAGATGTTCCTGCTGGAGATATCGGAGTTGGAGCGCGAGAGATAGGGTATCTTTTTGGAGAGTATAAAAAAATTACATCATCTTATGACGGAGTTTTAACAGGCAAACCACACGTGTTTGGTGGCTCCCTGATGCGGCCGGAAGCTACGGGATACGGTGTTGTTTATTTTACGCAAGCGATGCTTGAACTAGAAAAAAAAGAGGGTTTGGCAGGAAAAATCTGTACCGTAAGCGGAGCCGGGAAAGTTGCGCTACATGCTATAGAGAAGCTTCTGCAAGTAGGAGCGATTCCTGTTACATGCAGTGATTCAAGAGGGATGATATATGATTCAAGAGGAGTTGATTTGCCGCTTTTAAAGGAGTTAAAGCTTCAAAATGGAGCCTCCCTGGAGCGTTACTTAGAGTTTCATCCCGATGCCAAATATACTCCGGTTTGTGACTACTCTGAGGGTGAACATGCTGTATGGGGCATTCAATGTTATGCAGCATTTCCATGTGCAACTCAAAATGAGCTAAGTGAAGCAGATGCACAAAATTTGATAGCCAATGGATGTGTGAGTGTAAGTGAGGGAGCAAACATGCCCTCTACCCCTGAAGCTATAAATGCTTTTTTAAACCACAACGTCTGTTTTGCTCCTGCAAAGGCAGCAAATGCCGGCGGTGTAGTAGTTAGTGAGTTTGAGATGAGTCAAAACGCTTCCATGCAGCGCTGGCATTTTGAAAAAATCGATACTAAACTTAAAATCATAATGGAGCAGATTTGTAAAAGAGTTGCCCTTACCGCTAAGGATTATGGGGTTGAGGGAAACTATGTTGATGGCGCGAATATAGCCGGTTTTAAAAGAATAGCAGATGCTATGATTGCAGAGGGAGTATAAAAGACAAAATAGTTTTTAATAATTTGTCCTAATGCTAAATTTAGACTTTTGCGATAGAATTACGGATTAAAAAAATCAATACAAAGTACAAATAATATGCAAAATACGAAAGCAAGGTCTAATATATATGCGCTTCTCTCACGCGTGCTACTCCAAGAGTTAGACGAAAAAATGTTAAAAATGATAAAAAGTGATGAAAATATTTTAGACTTTTTTCCTATGCTAAAAGAGTGGAAACCTTTTAAGGAGGAGCAGGATTCTAAGCTTTTAGAGGAGTATTTAAATCCTGATTTTGTAAATCTCTCTCTTTTGCATCTTATTCCTTATGAGACTTTTTACACAAGAGAAGACCAAAAAATCGAAACAGGCGGAGCAAATCCGGTAACGGATATGTACAGTGCATACAACTTTATGGTTGATTTTGAAGTTGCACGCACTATCTCGGCTGATCATATCGGGGTGGAGTTGGAGTTTATGCATCATTTAGTAGAAATAGAGATTAAAGCTTTTTCGCAGAGGGATATGGAAGCAGTAAGAGAACTCAAAGAGATTCAAAGCGAGTTTTTAAACAGACATCTCTTAAAATGGGCTCCGATGTATCTAATAAATGTTAAATTTGAAGCCAGAACGCCTCTTTATTATGATGCTGCTGATATGGCTTTAGAGTTTATTCTTAGCGATAACGAGTACTTGGCTAAGGAGCTAAATCTTTAGATGATACAGCTCAAAGCCGCTCGTTGTGTTCGTTCTCTCTCAAAGGAGAGTGAGTGTAACAAATGTGAACTTATCTGCCCGACTGAGGCTATTGTAGTCGGGAGTAACCCGCTTCCTGCAATCAACTTCTCTGCTTGTGTAGGATGCGGTGCATGTGATGCTATCTGCCCTAATGAAGCACTTTTTTTATATGATTTTAGTTCTACTGATTTCTTTTTTAGTTTTATAGAGGATAGTGATAATCTTATCTCCTGTAGAAAAAATGTCCCTTGCATAGCAGCTTTGAATATTGAAAATATCATATCGATGGCTCTTCTTAAAAAGGAGATTATTTTTGATATGGGGCATTGTGATTCATGCGCGATAGCTCATAAGTGCAGACCTGAGATAGAGAAAAACTATGAAGAGGCATCTTATATACTCGAAGCGATGCAAAGCAGTGCTGTTATAAAACTCGAAGATGTGAAGTATGAAAAAGCAGATTTAACTCAAACTGAGACTACCAACAGAAGAGAATTTTTTAGTAAGGTAAATTTAGCGGGTATTGTTAAAACCAAACATGCGTTTGAAAAAGAGATACAAAAAGCGACAGATGAGCTAGTTGAACATACTCTGCAAAAAAGCGATATTGCACTTTTAAAACAAAAACGCATAACAGATAGAAGAAAGCTCTTCTTTACTGCACTCAAAAGAGTTCAAAAGCCGTCTATTTACCACATAATAGAAGCAGATGAATTAACGTTTACCTCAATGAAAGAGATAAATAGTGATACTTGTACTGCTTGTCAGATGTGTTACAGAGTCTGCCCTAGCGGTGCCTTGACCTCTGATATAAAAAACTCCAAGATAGATTTTGACCCGTTTTTATGTATAAAGTGTCATATATGTCATGATGTATGCGAGCCTGAAGCCATTACACTCTTACCCACATACAAGGTAAAGGAGTTTTTTGAACCTGAGATTCACAATCTGATAAAGTTTAATGTGAGAAGATGTGATGAATGCAATATTATTTTTAGTACAAACTCACATGAGAAGCTCTGCTATAGATGCAAGGCAGAGGAAGAGGAAGCAAGAGAACTTTGGGGAATAGAAGGAGAGATTTAACAAGATGAACAACGCCAATGAGATATCACACCATACAAAGCTCTACGGATTTATAGGAGAATATGCGGGGCAAAGTAGCATCTCTGCAACACTGAACAAGCTCTTTAAATCTGCCAACAAAGATGCGATGATGATACCTATGAATATACGCGAGGATGATTTTTTCTTTACGGTTGCCAATATGAAAAAATCGCATGTCAACGGCGCACTTATATCTAACGAGTATGTGAAAAATGTAGTGGAGCTTTTGGATGAGGCAAGCGAGGCAGTTAAACGCTCGGGAATGTGCGATATTGTTATTAGAGACGGGCAAAAACTTATCGGCGATATTTTAGGCATGAAAGTAGCAGCAGAGTTTTTAAAAGAGAAGGGCTGCAAAAAAATAGCTCTTATAGGCATAGGCGCAAGGGCAAAAGCGTTTTGCTCCTTTAGTGAGGGCTTTGAGATAAGTCACTTCTATGATGACCTAGAGAAGCTTATGCTTTTTACCAATGAGATAAAAGCAGTAGATGCTGATATAAATCGCTTAGCAGAGGGGATGGAGATAGATTTCTCATCTTATGATGCAGTTATTGACTTTAGCGATTTTGCTACTTTAGCCATGGTAAATAAATTAAGTGATATAAATTTGGACATGAAACAAAAAAAAGAGTTCTCGCCGCTTAAGGTACGAGCGCTTGAACTTGGAGCACCGTACAGAGGATTTGATAATATGTTACATGAGTTCTCAGAAACTATTTTTGACTTTTTAAAAGATAAAAAACATCTAGAACATGATAAAAGCGATATGAGATTTTAACTTTAGTGCCATAGCGGCTAGCGAAGGCAAAGGAACGAGTTCCTTTGACGGACAAAAAAATTAAGGAAGAGAAATGAACCAACATGATTTAAGTGATTTAAGAGCAGAATTTGATAAGTTTGTAAAAGATAGTTGCTCTTTAGATGCAGAGGATTTGAAAAAAGATCCCGATACGATAGACAAAGAGGACGAGGAACCGGTTCCGCAGTTTGTAGATGCTCTTACGGCAAAGCTTTTGGCACCTGCAGTAAGCGGGGTTTATCTCTCAAGACTTGATATAAAAAGAATTGCCGAGGCGATAGATGAGTCGCTTCCGATTAAAGAGCGTATAAAAATGATTAGGTCTCTTTTTAGACATACAAACTCTAAAAAATATCTTCAAGATGCTTTTGAAGAGATAAACAAGCATATAAACGGTCGTATATTAATCTACCAAGAGTTAGGTGAAGCATTTAAAAAATCAAAGCCGATTTTTGACGAGCACATTCATAAGGCTAAAAAAACTATGAAGATGTTTAATCAGATTATAGAAGATTTTGAGGAGATAGAGCCATCATCCGACCCCCTATTTATCTAAAACAAAAATAGCGAAGCATTTGCTTCGTTGCTACATTCATCATATACTTTAGTATGCTTCCTCATTATGCATCTTACACCTGCATCACTCTTTTAACTCTTCTTAAAGTTTTTTTTAATAGGTTAAAAATTTATAATAGATTTTGAATCTGCAGCCATCCTTGCCATATCACAGCACTCAAAATACCTGCTACAAAACCTGCCACGATATCGTCAGCCATCACGCCAACTCCGCCATTAGCTTCGCGGTCAAGTCTGCCTATGATAGAGGGTTTTGCTATATCAAAGTATCTAAAGAGTAAAAATGAGAGCAAACTTTGAACTAAAAAACCGTTTTGTAAATCTGTAACTTCTCCCAAACTCACGCTTATTGCAGGTGCGACACTTAGTGCAAACCACATTCCTGCAAGCTCGTCTATAACTATCCGTTTATCATCATGTATGCCGCTTTTTTTCTCATATTTGTTAATTTCTCTAATTGCAATTATTGAGATTAAAAGAGTAGCCAAAAAAAGTGTTTGTGCATCAAAGTAGATAAGTATCAACATGCCAAGAGGAAGCGAGACAAGAGTTCCGACAGTCCCCGGAGCTTTTGGAGCAAGCCCGCTATATCCTAAAGTTATAAAAAACCAATTCATTTTTTTCCTAAGTAAGAGAGGTTGTTTGGTAGAGTTTCATCAGCTCTAAATAAAAATCATTTTCCGTGTGCTCTTCTAAAAGACCCTCTACCGGCAGAATATCGTAGTAGAGTTTTTCTAAGTTTTTAAATCTGTTTGGATGGAGTTTTGAGAGTATCACGGCAGAAATCTGTTTTCTCATAAGAATAGTCGGCGGCAAAATACCAAGCTCCAAAAGTTCAAGAATTGAGGTTGAGTGGTATGATATCTGATGATGTTGCCCATGAGGACAAGTGTTTTTGCTAACAAGAGTAGTGCATTTATCGCAGTAAACATACTCACTAGTTACTGTAATCTCTATATCAATACCTATAACTTTGTCAATGATGGATTTGTTTGAGTTGCAGTCGTAAAACATTCCAAGTCCCGCATGGTTTCTTCCCACAGTCAATTTGTCGCATCCATAATTTTTAGCAACTATTGCATCAAGTATTATTTCGTTATAACCCGCAAAGATATAGCTGTTTTCAAGAGGCACTACTACCACATGGTTTTTTATCAAAAAGTTATTTATAAAAAAATCAAGAGCCTTTTTTCTTATATCGAAAGAGAGATTTGATTCTGTATAAGGTTTTAGTAGAAATATAACAAGCAAGTCGGTATTTTCAAGTGTTTGACGAATAAGCTTCTCATGTGCTCTATGAAGGGGGTTAGCCGCCATTACCAGTGCCGTTGTATATTTTGCATCGATTAGTTTTTTTGCATCATCTATGGTTTTTTTGTTTGTGTTGCTTGACTCATTTAAAAGCTCATACTCCCCGCATACGGCTAAAGAGCCGAGTCTTTTTAGTGTCGCCATAACCCCTGGGTGAGAAATATCGTCAGTTCCGTAAATCTGTTTTATTCTTTCGTTTGGCTCAATATGAAAAACTTCATCCACAATAAGCTTTGCAAAGGGCTTATCCTTAAAAAGTATGATAACCTCTTCGCCTTTTTCAAGGGAGCCTAAAACCTGTGCATTTGTCTTTCCCGAGGGAGCTAATATAAAAGGAAAAGGAAACGATTTACCATTGATTAGCCCAGTTTTAAGAATCTCTTTACTCTGTTGCTCATTCATTAAAGATTGTGCAGGAGAGAGTAGTCCGTCTTTTAAGAACTCTAGTGCAGATGCTGCTTCTTTGTCTATTAGGAGAGTTTTATTTTTTCTTAATGATGTCATATTTCTTCCGTTTTTCCCATAAACTTTTGCGGCTGATTCCTAGTTTTTTTGAGAGTTCCGTATCTGGAAATTTATGTTGATAATTTAAAACTATAAATTTTACATAATCTTCTATCGGAAGAATCTCCCCCTCGTCAAAGATTTTGTTTTCACTTTTAATCTCTATTATTTCATATTCATCATCTTCAATTTTATCTGTACTTGAGATTATGGCTTTTTTATTTTCAAGCAAAGCGTAGAGAGCTTTTCTATCACTTTTTTTAAGGGTTTGAAGGTCGATGATATATAGAAGTGAGTTTGCGCTTATTGACTCTATTTCACTCATTGCTTTTGGATCGCTGAGCGTTATAAAGTGCAGAGGCATATTTTTCTTTTTTGCATATTCAAAAGCAAAGGAGTCGGCATGCTTTTGATAAGAAGATGAAACAAATACACTAAGGTTTATATTGTTAAAATCATACTCATTCGCAATAGAGGAAAAAGTATGTGTAAGGTATTTATCACACGCTTCATTTCTTTTTTTAAGCTTCTCATAATCCTGATAGTGGTTTATTTTTCTAATAAGCTCTTCAATCATAAACGGTTTTAGTATATAGTCTTTAGCACCTGCTGCAAGGGGTTTGGAGACTGTGTCGTTGCTAATATAGGAGACCATCAAAATAATTATTGATTTTTTAAATGTTTCAATAACCGGGTTGAAAGCTTGACCATTTATGTTAGTTGAGAGTAAAACAACGTCGTAATCGTTACTTTTTATGGCATCTCTTGTTGAGGTGCACATTTCACATATATGACCTAGCTCGCTTAGTTTTGTAGCAATACTTTGCGCCAAATAAACTTCATTTTCTATAATTAGTATCTTCAAATCTTTGTCCAATCAAAATATTTTAAATTTGCGTTGGCTATCACACCGACACCCTCAGCTCTGCCTATAAAACCAAGTCTCTCGGTTGTAGTGGCTTTTATGTTTACTCTTTGGCTATCTATATTTAAGATGTCGCTAAGTGTTTTTCTCATTGTAATTTTATAATCACCGATTCTCGGTTTTTGGGCTGCTATTGTCAAATCCACATTTATGATAACAAAACCAAAATTACGGAGTTTTCTAACAACTATGCGTAACAACTCTTTAGAATCTACACCTCTGTATCTCTCATCATTGTCTGGAAACATTATACCTATATCTCCCATTCCCGCAGCTCCAAGTAGCGCGTCTATAAGCGCATGTATTGCTACATCACCGTCACTGTGAGCTTTGAAGCCATAAGCTGACTCAATTTTTACACCACCTAAGTACATCTCGCCTTTATCATCAAAAGCGTGAACATCAAATCCTGTTCCGCTAAAGGTGTCATCTGAGGGAGGCTCAAGGCAGGTAAGCTCTTTTAAATCAGCTATTTTGGTGATTTTATGAGCATCTTCTTCGCCTAAAATAAACTCTCTTGTGCCTCCGTTAGCAACTATAGCGCTGCTCTCATCCGTAAACTCTTCTTTTTGAAGAAGTGCGGATTTAAGAGCAGAGGTAAGTGAGAGTTGAGGGGTTTGAACCCTTTTTACTTTCTGCCTGTCTATAGTTTCATTACCATAAACAATAGTATCATTTACTCCTAAATATGGAACCACGCAGTCACTTTTTCCGAGATAAGAGATGATTTTTTTAAAAAATGCATCGCTAAAGCAAGCACGAGCAATATCGCTGACTAAAACATACTCCGTCTCTACATGCGCAAGAGAATTTTTAAGCGATTGCTGTCTTGAAGAAGCGCCTTTAACAAATGTATAATCGGCATGGTTTTTCATAAACTCTATATCTTCTTCTGATGAAGTTATAATAATTTTTTCAAAGTGTCCGATATTTTCACATCTTTTTGCTACAAATTGCCATAAAGGCTGCCCAGCAATTCTGAGCCACTGCTTTTTAACATCTAGCTCAAAACGCGATGAACTACCCGCAGCAAGTAAAATAAGCGTCAAGTTAGACAAAAAAAACTCCTGAATTTTGTAAGTGTTACGAAATTATACACATCAATAGCTTTTTTTTATCTTGAAGCAGACAATCCTTTTGCAAAAAATTTAATTTAATATATAAATTATCAAAGCAGATAATCAACTTAATATTATATTAACTTTATTTGACTATATTTTCAGTGCATGATAATTTAGTATATATAAATTTGGAGAGAATATGAGAACTTCTTGGGTACAAAAGCGTCAAAACGATCCTGTTAAAACACAGATGTACTACGCTAAGCAGGGTATAATAACCCAGGAGATGGAGTATGTTGCAAAAGTAGAAGATTTGTCTCCTGAGTTAGTTCGCAGTGAAATAGCAAGAGGAAGATTGATTATTCCTGCAAACGTAAATCATACCTCCCTTGAACCTATGGCAATAGGAATTGCAGCACGGTGCAAAATAAATGCAAATATCGGCTCCTCGGCAATAGCATCAGATGTTCAAGGCGAAGTTGAGAAGATGCAGGTATCACAGCACTATAAAGCCGACACTGCTATGGACCTCTCAACAGGCGGAGATTTGGACGAAATCCGCAAGGCTGTTATCGCCTCTTCAAAGATTCCTATAGGAACCGTGCCTATTTATCAAATCCTACATGATGTAGGAAACAAGATAGAGGATTTAAGCATAGAAGTTATGCTTGAAGTTTTAGAGCGCCAGGCAAAACAGGGTGTTAGTTACTTTACAATTCATGCCGGCTTTTTACTTGAGACTATGCCTAAAATCGCCAAAAGAAAGATGGGAATAGTAAGTCGCGGCGGAAGTTTAATGGCTGCTTGGATGATGCACTATCATAGAGAAAATCCTTTTTATACGGTATTTGATGATATTTTGAATATCTGTGCAAAATATGATGTCGCTTTATCTTTGGGAGATTCGCTTCGCCCGGGTTGTTTGGCGGATGCAAGCGATGATGCGCAGCTTGGCGAGTTGAAAGTTTTGGGTGATTTGACTCTTCGTGCTTGGGAGAAAAACGTTCAGGTTATGATTGAGGGTCCCGGACATGTTCCGCTCAATCAGATTGAGCGCAATATGAAACTTCAACGCGAGCTTTGTCATGAAGCGCCGTTTTATATCTTAGGACCTTTGGTTACGGATATTGCTGCTGGATATGATCATATAAGTTCAGCTATCGGTGCAGCTGTTGGCGGCTGGCACGGGGCAAGCATGCTCTGTTATGTAACGCCAAAGGAGCATCTAGGTTTGCCAAATGCCAATGATGTAAGAGAGGGAATTATCGCTTACAAAATTGCTGCTCACGCTGCTGATATCGCAAGAGGTCGTAAAGGTGCAAGAGATATAGATGATGAGATGAGTGATGCTAGATATAGTTTTAACTGGGAGAGACAGTTTGAGCTCGCACTTGACAGTGAAAGAGCAAGAGAATATCATGACGAAACTCTGCCTCAGGATGTTTTCAAAGAGGCTGAGTTTTGCTCCATGTGTGGACCGAAATTTTGTTCATATAAGATAACACAAAACATTATGGATAACCCAGAAGCGATTGAACAAATTGCTAGAGAGGTCAAGGAAAGAGAGGCTCTTGAAGCTTAAGAAAAAAATTTGATTGAGATAAGACAATTTTTGTCTTATTTAATTATGATAAAGTTATAAAAATAAAATTTATAAAGGAAATAAAGAGAAATGACTAAAGATATTGTAAATTCAGCACTCTCAAAAGTATTGTATCCAGGTTTTACTAAGGATATTGTAACTTTTGGTTTTGTTAATAGTATAGAGATTAGCGGTAATGATGTTAGTTTTAATGTTGAGATAACTTCAAGTGCTCCTGAAGTTGCGCAACAGATAACAGATGATGCAACAAAAGAGTTAAAAGCAGTAGGTGCTCTTAATGTTAGCGTGAATATAAAAGCTCCAAAAATGCCGGAGGCTCCAAAGCCAAAAAGTAAAAATATAGCACCTCACATTAAAAATTTTCTTATGGTTAGCTCAGGAAAAGGAGGAGTCGGAAAATCGACTACCTCTGTAAATATTGCTATTGCCCTTGCCGCACAAGGCAAAAAAGTAGGTCTTTTAGATGCTGATATTTATGGACCTAATATTCCTCGTATGATGGGAATCGCAGATCTTAAACCTGAAGTAACCGGAAATAAAGTTCTTCCTATGAAAGCTTATGGAATTGAGGTTATGTCTATGGGTTCACTTATGGAACCGGGTCAGTCACTTATGTGGCGTGGCGCTATGATTATGAAAGCAATTGAGCAGTTTTTAAGAGACATCTTATGGAGTGATTTAGATGTTTTAGTTATAGATATGCCTCCGGGAACTGGTGATGCACAGCTGACTTTAGCTCAAAGTGTGCCAGTTACAGCAGGTCTTACGGTTACAACTCCTCAAGCGGTTTCACTTGATGACTCTCGTCGCTCGTTAGATATGTTTAAAAAGTTAAATATTCCAATAGCCGGCATCATAGAAAATATGAGCGGTTTTATAGCACCTGATACAGGCGTTGAGTATGATATATTTGGCAAAGGAACATCGCAACCTATGGCAGATGAGTTTGGGACAAAAATAATTGCCGAGATTCCAATAGAGCCATCAATTAGAACAGGTGGAGACGAGGGTAAACCTATTACTTTTGTAAATCCTACTAGTGAGAGCGCAAAACGCTATATGGCTGCTGCTGAATCCGTTTGGGCAACTATAGAAGAGGTAAACGCAAAGGGCGGAGCGAGCAATGAAAGTGTTCAGCCGACAACACCTCCGGGAGTTAGTGCTTGCAGCACTAAGCATTAAAAATTAAAATAGCGGCGCATCTTCTGCGTCGTTACGCTCGTCACGTACTATTTGTACGCTTCCTCGCTAGACTTCTTTTTTAGAAGAAAATAAATTAAAATTCATCTCCACTTTTAAACATGTCTGGTTTAAATTCTACTATCTTGTTTCTTCCAGTATTTTTTGCTTCATAGAGTGCTGTATCTGCATACTTTATACATTTCCAAATCGTATCACCATCAGTAGGAAACTTAGCTATACCTATGCTTAAAGTCTTTTGTAACGGTTGAGTGTTTCCAACATCAAAAGAGAGTTTTGCAAATTCTGAATGTATTTTTTTTGCAATGCTCATCACTCCCTCATCGTTTGCGTTATGAAGCATAACAACAAACTCTTCACCCCCGTAACGAATTGCTAAATCAGAATCTCGAATACTTGAATTTAGTATCTTTGCTAGTGCAACGATTACCTTGTCGCCGACATCATGCCCATAGGTGTCGTTTACCATCTTGAAGAAGTCAACATCTATCATCATAACTGCAAACGTGTCGTTGTTTCTGTTTGCCTGACTCATGATTTTGTCTATAACTTCTTCTAAAAATCGTCTGTTATAAAGCCCCGTCATACCATCACGAAGAGAAGTGTCTCGTAATTTTTCCATTAAAATTTGGCTTTCGATAACTGGTTTTGCAGCTTCAAGGTAGTGCTTGATGCTTGAAATATTCTTCTTCATCAAATCTACCTCTTCTATCTTGTTTGATGTCATAGAGACGGTTAATGAAATATCGTGGTTGATATAAAAAGGTATGCATACATAGTTTATGTCGACTGACGAACATGCTTTGCATAGATTTGGAAATTCTGTTGAGATTGTTACGCTGCTTGTTCTAAATGCTCTGCAATTAAGTGCATTTTTGTTTGTTTTTTCAAAACATATATTATCTTCTTCAGTGCTGTAGATAATTCTTCTCTCTGCTGTTACATTATTTACTTCGTAAAAAGCAAAGTGACCAATATGGTATTTGAGTTTTAAGATATCAATTATTCTTCCGTAAACTTCTTCTTTTGAACCGTCTAGTTCGATAGTCTTTTTAAATTTATATATATCTGATAATTCACTAATGATAGTTTTTGCTTCATGAAGTGGGTCGTTTGATAGTGCAGCTCCCTGCGGTATAAAAGTTGCAAGATTGTATTTTATATCTCCGAAAGTCTCCTGCATCTTGCGAAATAGGGAGTTCATTTGATTTACGACACTTTTTGCATCCCCGCCGACTTTGGAGATAAACTCATGTGTAAAATCTCCTCTGTATGCTTTTTTGATACCACTTTGAAGATTTGAAAATAGATTCATATATGGAGTTACATAATAGTTAATCAGCACTAAAACAATAATTATAAACAGGAGATTTATTCCTAAAATTTTAAGCACTGTTATCATGCCGCTGTTTCTCATATCGCTTATATCAAACTCCATGCTTATAATGCCTAGAGTATCTCCTCTATTTACATTATGACATGAGACGCAGTCTGTACTATCCGCAGGAGTTGAAGCTTTGTATGGAATGGTAACTCTTAGAGTCGTGTCTTTAGTGTTTTCAGTGATTTTTTGGATGCTCTCCCCGGTTCTTAAAACCTCTTCATCAAGATCGTCTCTTACACTCTCGGATTGTAAACCTTTTCCATATTGAGAAATAACATTTTCTCCTCTAGCAATCCAGAGTGATTTTATATTATTGTTTGTGGCGATTTTGTCTAAAAAATATTGTCTTTTATCCATCATGTTATTAACCATGTGTGCTGTTAAGCCGTCTTTGACAATGTTTGCTGCCATTTGAGACTTTTCAACGGCACTATTTATACTGTACTCTCTAAAATTAAGAGCTATATTTATAATGGTTGCTGCTGTAAGCCCTAGAAGCATTATAGTTACGATTAGCATTAGTTTTGATTTTGTAGTCATGTTTGATACCATTTGTTAAAATTTAATTTAATCCAATAATAGCTAAGTAAATATAAATTTAATATGAAAATAAGAAATAATTATTCTACAGTAACGCTTTTTGCTAAATTTCTAGGCATATCAACATCGTTACCTAACCTTATGGATATCTCTAAAGAGAGAAGTTGAAGAACTACCATCATCTCAAAAAACTCCAACATGTAGTGTCTGCATGCAGAGATTTGTACAAAGTCATCTGCTTTGTCAAACACTTCTTGGCTAATAGCACAGATGGTAGAGTCCCTCGCACTGAGCTCCTCAACATTGCTTTTTGTTTTCTCATAGTGCAGATGTTTTGGAAGTAGGGCGATGGTAAAGAGTTCAGGATCAGCAAGCGCAATTGGACCGTGCTTCATCTCTCCCGCAGGATAGCCCTCTGCATGAAGGTACGAAATCTCTTTGAGTTTAAGAGCGCCCTCAAGTGCTAAAGGATAAAAAATATCTCTGCCGATAAAGAAAAAGCCGTGACCGTGAAGATATCTTTTTGACAATCTTTTTATGCGCTCATGCATCTCATCCGTAACTTTTACATGAGAGGGAACCTCGCGAAGCAGTGAGATATGTGATGCTATTTCACTTTTATTAAGTGAGTTTTTCATCTTTGCGATGTAGAGGCTTAGCATCCAAA
>Ga0265293_10006290_pt1 | contig 19143 bp, 16 predicted proteins | sample Munlanlewell138R_FD_192505 | JGI IMG/M metagenome (GOLD analysis project Ga0265293, IMG submission 192505) | Leachate microbial communities from a municipal landfill in Southern Ontario, Canada - Leachate well 138R | ecosystem: Engineered > Solid waste > Landfill > Unclassified | place: Canada... | reverse complement strand
CCGGCGTGCGGATCGGGACGAGCGGCTCCATGCTGGCGAGCAGGTTGTCGTACTCCGCCTGGAGGTTGGTGTGGTCGGCCTTCAGCGTGGACAGCTCGTCCGTCATCTGGCTGTACTGCTCCGTCAACGGGCCGGAGAGGCCGAGCGCCGCCTGGAGGTTGCCGAGGTCGCGCTCTTGCTCCCCCAGCTGCGCGGTCAGGTCGTCGATCGTGTCGCGCTGCGCGATCCGTTCCTCCTGCAGGGTCGAGATGCGCGCGTTCGCTGCGACGAGGTCCGCCTGCGACACCGCGAGGGCGTCCCGCGTGGCCTCCAGGTCACCGTTCAGCCACGCGGGAAGGTGGACGCCGAGGTACGCGCCGATCATCGCGAGCACGCCGACGCCCAGGCCGATGAGCGCGAGGCGCGTGCGTTGTCCGGGTGCGCGCCAGCGCAGCGAGCGTTGTTCCACGTTCAATCCTCACCCGCCCGCCCGGCAGACCAGCACCCTGATCAGGGTACGTTGCACCACCGCTTGCCGGTTCCCTGCCGGGAATCGGACACAGGGCCGTTGGCGGGGGATGATTGGTTATGGCGACGGCTACGAAGTCGTCTGAGGTGATAGCCTTCCGCAGTGACGAGCACCGTGACTGAACCTCCCATAACCGAGTACCGGCAATGTTCCACCTGCGGCTTCGCCACCCCGGCGACGCGGGAACGCTGTCACCATTGCTGGAACCGGCTGGACGAGGACGCTCCGATCCTCGACCCGGACGTTGCCCAGGACCTCCTGCAACGGCAGGAGGTCTTCCTCGCTGAGCGCGCCTCGCAGCAGCGCGCCCGCCAGCGGCGGCGCAACCTCATCCTCGGCGCGGTCGGGCTCGTCCTGCTCGCGTGGGTGGGGTGGTGGTTCTACCGCTCTTACATCTACACGCCCCCGCCGGTGCCGGAGGCGTCCAACCCGGCGCTCCAAATGCTCAGCGGCCCGGATGTGTGGGCCACCTCCGGTGGCGACCGCGAGGGTTCGAGGAGCATCGACGCGCCCGTACCCCTCGACGGGGCGGAGGCGTGGAGCGTCGCGCTTGGCGGCGAGCCGGTGACGCCGCTGGTCGCGGACACGGAGCGGGCGTACGTGGTCATGGAGGACCGCGTGGCCGCGGTGTCCATCGCGGACGGCTCCGTCGTGTGGGAGTTCAACCTCCAGGGGGCGCCCTTTGCCTCGCCGACGATCGCGGGCGGGCGCCTCTACCTCGCGCTCCGCGCCGGGCAGCTCCTGGCGCTGGACGCCGCGAGCGGTGAACCAGTCTGGTACTCGCTGAACGCCGGTACGCGCTTCGGCACCTCGCCGATCGTGGTGGACGGGTACGCCTACGTCTTCGGCCTCGGGCGGCTCGTCGCGTTCGATGCAGAGACCGGCGAGGAGCTCTGGTCTTCCGAGAACCGTGGGCAGGTGGGCTTCGCCAACCCCGCGGTGACGGACGACCACATCGCCGGGGTCACCGGCAGCGAGGTGCTGGTCTTCCGCCGCGACAACGGCGCTCAGACGTACTTCTACGAGTTCGCCCGCGCGTTCCCGTACTCGACGGTCGCGAAGGACGGCGTGATCTACGCGAGCTCCCGCCGCTACACCGTGGCGTTCGAGGAGACCTCCGACCGCCCGTGGTGGGAGATCTGGCGCGCCGGGTGGAACCAGTTCTGGCTCTGGGGCATCGCTCCGTCCGTGCCGCAGCCGGAGCAGCTGTGGGTGAACCTGGATCCGCCGCTGGCGGACGGCTTCGCCGCCACGATCGCGGGCGACATGCTCATCCTTGGCAGCCGCGACGGCGAGGTGCAGGCGCTTCGCCTGTCGGACGGCTCCGAGGTGTGGCGCCTGCCCGAGGTCGGCAACCGCGCGATGGCGAACGGTCCGCTGACCACCTCGGACGGGGTGCTGCTGCCACTGGAGGACCGTTTGCTGCTCGTCGACCCCTCGACCGGGGCGACCCTGGATGAGCGGCCGGTCGAGGGCGACTTGAGGGACGTGGTGGTGACCACCACCGGGATGTACGTCCTGACGACAGACGGGACGCTCACTGCCGTCCGATAAGCGCCCGTCCACCTCAGTCCTTCGCCGACGTTCGCCTCGACACCGACGCGTCGAGTCAGTCCTCAGTCGCCTTAGTCGCCGCTGGCCGCCTTCGCTGCCTCCTGCTGCGCGAGGATCTCCGCGGGCGTCGTCTCCAGCACGCCCGCGTCCCGGAGCGCCTGCACCTCTGCCTCCGACTTCCCGAGGATCTCGCGCAGCACGAAGTCGTTGTGCTGTCCAAGGGCGGGAGCGGCGGCGTACACGGCGCCGGGTGTGCGGTCCATGTTCCACGCGGGCCCCACCAGGCGGTGACGCCCGGCGGAGATGTGGTCCACCTCCGGGTAGAAGCTGCGCGCCTTCAGGTGCGGGTCCTCCACCACTCGGCGGCTGTCGGCGCTTACCCCCGCGGCCACGCCGTGCTGCTGGAGCACGGTCATCGCGTCGTCGGCCCCACGCCCCTTCGTCCACTCGCTGATCGCGAGGTCGATCTCCGCGTGCGCGGCCTTGCGGGCCTCCAGCGTTGCGTACTGGCCTCGGAGTTCCGGGCGGCCGATGGCCTCGCAGAGGCCGGACCACTCCGCGTCCGAGCCCACGGCGAGGGCGACCCAGGCGTCCTCGCCCTGGCAGCGGTAGGCGCCCGAGGGCGCCATGTAGTGGTCGCGGTTGCCGATCCAGGTCGGCTCCTCGCCCGTGATCTGGTACTCCAGCACGGACTCGCCGGTCCAGTTGATCGAGCACTCCCGCTGGGAGAGGTCCACGTACTGGCCTCGGCCGGTCTTCCGGCGGTGGAGGAGCGCGGTCATGATGTAGCCGGCGGTGTGGATCCCGGCGATCGGGTCGCCGTAGTTGATGCCGGACTTCATCGGCATCCCGTCACGCAGGTAGCCCGTGCGCGCGACGATGCCGCCGAGCTGCTCGATCGCCACGCCGTAGCCGACGTAGCGCGCCTCCGGCCCGCCGTTGCCGGAGGGCGGCATGGAGACGTAGACGATGTCGTCGTTCACGGCCTTGATGACGTCGTAGCCGTAGCCCATCCGCTCGAAGACGCCGCCGCCGAAGTTCTCGATCACCACGTCGGCGATCTTCGCGAGCTCCATGAAGACCTCGCGCCCCTCCGGCATCAGGATGTTCATGCACATCCCGAGCTTGTTGCGGTTGGTCTTGTTGAAGTAGCCGGAGCGGTTCCAGGGGTCTTCGCCCGGGTCGTCGTTGGCGTAGTGGCTGAGCGGGATCGGCGGCGGGATCGCCGGCCCGCGGATCGAGTCCAGCTGCCGGTTCGCCTCGATCTTGATGATCGTGGCGCCCATGTCACCCAGCAGCTTCGTGCAGTACGGCCCGGCCCACACCATCGAGCAGTCGAGCACGATGACGTCCTTGAGCGGTCCCTGCTGTCCGTTGCGCAACGGCACGCGGGGTTCCCCCGTGCTGCCGTCCGCCCGTCCAGAAGTGCCGTTCGAGTTGCTACTCGAGGTCATCGCCCCGCTCCATTCGTGACGCCGCCGTGCGGGTGTGCGCCCAGCGCGCCGGCCGCGGCGAGGTCCGCGCGCGACTGCGCGTCGTGCCCGAGGGACTCGAGGACCTCGACGGTGTGTTCGCCGAGGAGCGGCGCGCGCAGCGACTCCCATAGGCCGTCCGTGAAGTGCGCGGCCATGCTCGGGTAGCGCATGGTTCCGGCCACCGGGTGGTCCACCTCGTGGAAGTAGCCGCGGTACTCGAGCTGCTCGTTCTTGAAGTAGTCGGACGGAGTCGAGACATAACCGAAGGGGAGGCCGAGGGCCTGCGCCTGCTGGTAGATCTCCTCCTTGTTGTGCTCGATCAGCCACGGCAGCATCAGCGCGTCGATCTCGTCGCGCAGCTCGCTCTGAGCGCCCGTGCGCAGGTACCGCTCGTCCGCCAGGACCGGCTGCTCCATCAGCGTGGAGATGTTCATCCACCGGCGGAGGGGTCCCGAGACCACGCCCACGAAGCCGTCCGCACAGGGGTAGATGCCCCACGCAGCCCGGGCCCCGTTGCCGGTGCGGGGGTGGATCTGGTTGCCGTAGATGTACGTCATGTCCGTCATCTCCAGCAGGGAGACGGCGCATTCGTGCATCGACACGTCGATGTGCTGGCCCTCGTCGGAGAAGCCACGCTCCCACAGCGCGGCGAGGACGGCCATGTACGCGTTCTGGCCGGCCCCGTACTGGCCGAGGTACCCGCCGTTCTTCAGCGGTTCCCTGTCAGACTCCCCCGTGATCTGCATGTGTCCGCTGAGGGCATAGAACGTGATCTCCCAGGCGTTGAACTGCGAGTACGGGCCGTCCTGCCCGAACGGGGTGATCGAGGTGTACACGATCGCCGGGTTCATCTCGCGCACGTCCTCGTAGCCGAAGCCGATCTCGTGCAGCGCTCCCGGCCGGCCGGACTCGACGAGGATGTCCGCGGTCGCCACGAGCTCGCGGAGGAGGGCGCGGCCGTCCTCCGTCTCGAGGTCGAGCGTGACGGATCGCTTGCCCTGGTCCAGGTACAGGTGGAGCGCCCCCGTCTCCACGTTCGGCTCGCCGCCGGCGAACGGTCCCCATCGGCGGATCGGGTCACCCTCCGGCCGTTCGACCTTGATCACGTCCGCTCCGAAGCCCGCGAGGAACCTCGTGCAGTACGGACCGGCGATGTACTCCGAGAGATCGAGGACGCGCACTCCCGTGAGGGGTCCCTCCATGTGGCCTCCAGCTCATCTCATCCGTGTTATTACGTGCTTGCTAGGCGTCGCGGACGATTCTAGCCGCGTGCGTCGAGGTTCCCTATGGGGGCCGGAAGGAACTGCGTGTCACGGGGCCCATCGCGGTGGCCTCGTGTGGTGTAGGAGGGCTGTGAGATGGCTCAGACGACGGGCTCACCGGAGGACGTGATCCGGGAGTGGGCGAAGGCGAACACCACCGGCGACGTCGAGACCTGGGACCGCATGGTCCTCGACGGGTTCTCGTACGTGCACAGCGCTGCGAACCTGGAACGGAAGCCGGAGATGCTGGAGGCGTTCCGCAACGGCCGCCGCTACAGCAAGTGGGACGCCGAGGACATGACCACGCGAGACTTCGGCGGCGGCGCGGCCGTGGTGACTGGTATCGCCCGCCTGGAGGTGCCTCGTGAACCTCCGGTGGTGCTGAACCTACGCTTCACCGCCACCCTCCTCGACCGCGAGGGCTGGAAGCTGGCCGCGTTCCAGAGCTCGAGGCTGCCCGAGGGGCAATAGCGGGCACTCCCCCAGGTCTGAGGCTCTCGCCCTCCGACCCCTTCCGGTTTCGGGAGAGGGTTGGGGTGAGGGCCTTCTCCGTGCCCGAAACATCCGCGCCATCTGTGAGAAAGATCGCCGTCATCCAGCGTTCTCCTGACTGAGAACTCCCCGTCCCGTCCCCGCAACAGGCGCTCCATACGTTCGACCTGCTCGGACGGAAGGGGCACCGATGAACCAGATCGAAGCGATCAAGACCGCGAAGGACGGACTGGACGTCTGGCCGGACCTGGTCCGGTACGCTGCGGAATGCACGCCGATCGAGGACATCCCGGCGGACGACCTGCAGCGGTTCAAGTGGTACGGGGTGTTCCACCGCCAGCAGCGCCCGGGGACGTTCATGATGCGCCTCCGCGCCCCGGGGGGGCGCCTCACGGCCCACCAGGTGCGCACCATCGCGGAGGTCGCCCGCGAGTTCGGGCACGGCTCGGCGGACGTGACGTCGCGGCAGAACATCCAGCTGCGCGACCTTGTCCTGCACGACATCCCCACCGTGATCGCGCGGCTGGAGGCGGCGGGCGTCTCCGCCCTCCAGACGGGGCTCGACAACGTCCGCAACTACATGGGCTGCCCGCTCGCCGGGCTCGACGCCGACGAGGTGATCGACACGACGCCGATCCTCGAGGCGATCGGGCGGGCGCACCTGAAGGTGCGCGAGTTCAGTAACCTGCCCCGCAAGTTCAACCTGTCCATCGCCGGCTGCCGCGAGGACTGCGGCCACGCCCAGACGCAGGACCTCGGCTTCGTCCCCGCGACCCGTTTGGTCGACGGGAGGGCCGTGGTCGGGTTCAACGTGCTCGTCGGGGGCGCCCTCGGCGGGACGAGCCCGAGGCTCGCGACGCCGCTCGACGCCTTCGTCGAGCCGCACGAGGCCGTCGATCTGTTTGTCGCGCTGCTCCGCGTCTTCCGGGACCACGGCCCGCGTGGCAAGCGCACGCAGGCCCGCCTCAAGTGGCTGATCGACGCGTGGGGCGAGGAGCGCTTGCGCGACGAGGTGGAGGCGCAGCTCGGGCGGCCGCTCGCGCGGGCGGGCGCGCCTGCGGGCCACCGCACCGCCGGCGACCACCTCGGTGTCCACGCGCAGCGCGACCCGGGGCTGTCCTACGTCGGCCTGCACGTGCCGGTGGGACGCATCACGGCGGCGCAGCTCACCGAACTCGCCCGCCTGTCCGAGCGCTACGGAGGCGGCGAGGTGCGCCTGACCGTGGACCAGAACGTGATCCTCACCCACGTGCGCGACCAGGTGCTGCCGGACCTCCTCGACGAGCCGCTCCTCCAGGCGCTGCGGCCGGAGCCGGGGAACCTGTGGCGGAACCTCGTGGTGTGCACGGGGAGCGACTACTGCCACTACTCGCTCATCGACACGAAGACGCGCGCCGTCGAGCTCGTCACGGAACTCGAGCGCCGCGGTGTCGACGCCGCCGAGGGTACCCGCATCCACATGTCAGGCTGCGTCCACGCGTGCGGGAAGCACCACGTCGCCGACATCGGGTTGCAGGGCGCGAACGTCCGCATCGACGGGCGCGTGGAAGAGGCCGCCGACATCTTCGTGGACGGACGCCTCGGTCCCGGGGGACGCATCGGCACCCGCACCGGTGACCGTGTCCCGATGACCGGGATGGCCGACGCGCTGGAGGGCCTCCTCCGCGAGCGCGAGCCGGCGCTCATCCCGCTCGCCCGTGCCTAGGATCCTGCTCCTCGGCCGGGAGGAGGTCGCCGACGCGCGGCAGGCTCGGGAGGCGCGAGGCTGGAAGCAGTCCACGTGCCCGTACTGCGGTGTCGGCTGTGGTCTCTCGATCCGTGCCGAGGACGGCGTGCTGTCGGAGGTGCAGGCGGACAAGGCGCACCCGGTGAACTGCGGGCAGCTCTGCGCGAAGGGCGCGTTGCTCACACCCGCGATCAACGCGGACGACCGCCTCCGGCACCCCCTGCTCCGCTCCCGCGCGACGGGCGAGGAGCGCCGCGTGTCGTGGGAGGACGCCGTCGGGCGGGTCGCCTCGGGCATCCGGGACGCCATCGAGCAGCGCGGGCCGGACTCCGTGATGCTCTACGGCTCGGGGCAGCTGATGACGGAGGACTACTACCTCTTCGGGAAGCTCGCGAAGGGGTTCATCGGCACGAACAACCAGGACACGAACTCCCGCCTCTGCATGGCGAGCGCCGTCGCGGCGTACCAGCTCGCGTTCGGGAAGGACGCGCCGCCGGCCGCGTACGCGGATATCGAGCAGGCGAACACGTTCCTCATCGTCGGCGCGAACATGGAGTCCAACCACCCCGTCCTGTTCAATCGCATCAAGGCCCGCAAGCGCGAGGGCGGCGACCGCGTCAAGGTGATCGTCGTCGACCCACGGCGCACGAGGACGGCCGAGGCCGCCGATATCCACCTGCCCGTGCGCCCGGGCGCGGATGTCGCCCTCCTCAACTCGATGCTGTACGAGGCGATGCTGGGCGGGTGGCTCGACGGACGGTTCATCGCCGACCACACCGAGGGGTGGGAGCAGTTCCGCGAGGTGCTGCCGAAGTTCCAGGCGGAGCGCGCCGCCGTCGCGACCGGCCTGCCGGCGGAAGCCATCCTCGACGCTGCCCGCATCTATGCTAGCAACGGGCCGGCGCTCACGCTGTGGGCGATGGGGGTGAACCAGAGCACTAGCGGCGTCGACAAGAGCCTCGCGATCATCAACCTCGCCCTGGCCACGGGGAACATCGGCAAGCCGGGGGCGGGACCGTTCTCGCTCACGGGGCAGGCCAACGCGATGGGCGGTCGGGAAGCCGGCGGCCTCGCCACCAGCCTGCCCGGGCATCGGCTGGTCGCGAATCCCGAGGACCGCGCCGAGATCGAGCGCGCCTGGGGCCTCCCGCCGGAGAGCATCTCCGCCCGCCCGGGCCTGACGGCGATCGAGATGGTGGAGGCCCTCGAACGCGGCGAGGTCAAAGTGGTGTGGATCGCCGGCACGAACCCGCTGGTCTCGTTGCCGAACTCAGGCCGCGTGCGTGCGGCGCTGGCGAAGGCGGACCTCGTGGTGGTGCAGGACGCCTACCACCCCACCGAGACGACGCTGGCCGCCGACATCGTCCTTCCCGCCGCGCAGTGGGCAGAGCGCGAGGGCACGCTCACGAACAGCGAACGGCGCATCTCACTCCTCGAACGGGTCGCGGAGCCGCCCGGCGAGGCGCTCCCCGACTGGCAGATCATCTGCCGCGTCGCCGAGGCGCTCGGACACGGGGAGGCGTTCGACTACCCTTCGTGCGAGGCGATCTTCGACGAGTACCGCGAGCTGACGCGTGGTCGTGACCTGGACATCACCGGCGTCACCTACGCCGCCCTGCGGCGTGCTCCCGGCGTCCAGTGGCCGTGCCCGGAGGGGTCGAGGGGTACCGAGCGCCTCTACGTGGACGCCGTGTTCCCCACGTCCAGCGGTCGCGCGCGCTTCGTCGTGCCAGAGGTCGCCGCACCTGCGGACGAGGTGACCTCGGACTATCCGCTCGTGCTCCTCACGGGGCGGGTGAAGGACCAGTGGCACACGCGCACGCGCACCGGCAAGGTCGCGAAGCTGAACAAGAGCGAGCCCACACCCTTCCTCGAGATCCACCCCGACGACGCCCGAGGGCTCCGGCTCCGGGGAGGCCAGCAGGTGCGCGTGGTCTCCCGACGCGGGGCGATGGCAGCGCTGCCGGTGCGCGTGACCTCGAACGTGCGTCCGGGGACCGTCTTCGCGCCGTTCCACTGGGGCGCCCTCTGGGACCGCGGCAGCGTCGCCAACGGCGTCACGACGGAGGCCTTCGATGCGCGCTCGAAGCAGCCGGAGCTGAAGTTCGCCGCCGTGCGCGTCGAGGCGTTGTAGAGCGCCTGCTGCTCCTCCACCGCTTCTGAACCCACCCGCCGCCACCGTTCCGTACTGTCCATCCAATGTCCGCCTCGACCTCGACCGGGAGTCTGCGCCAGCGGGGCGCGAGCCTCGTGCAGCGCGTGCTGCCGGAGGGCGTCGCGCGGCGTGTCGCGCAGAACACGGGGTGGCTGCTCGGCGAGCGGGTGTTCCGGCTCGTCGCGGCGTTCGCCGTCACGATCTGGCTGGTCCGGTACCTCGGCCCGGCCGACTTCGGCGTCCTCGCCTACGCCATCTCCATCTCGATGATCGCGGAGGTCACGGCCGGCCTCGGCGTCGCGCAGATCGTCGTGCGGCAGCTCGTGGAGGCGCCCGAGGACGAATCGCACCTCCTCGGCAGCGCGCTCGTGCTGCGGTTCGTGGCCGGACTCGCGATCGTCGCCGGCACGCTCGCCCTCACGTGGTGGAGCGACGGCGACGCGAGGTCGATGGCCGTGGTGGCCATCATCGTCGGCGTGGTGCCGTTCCGGGCGCTCTCGACGTTCGACCAGGCGTTCCAGGCGCGGATGCAGTCGCGGCTTTCCGTGGTGGCACGGACCAGCGGGTTCCTCATCTCCGCGCTCGCGAAGGTCGTGCTCCTCGTCGCGGGCGCACCGCTCGTCGCGTTCGCGGTAGCCGTGGCGCTGGAGGTCGTCGTGTCGGCGATCGCGTTCACGGTGCTCTACGCGCGGAGCGGAGGGCGCCCGTTCGGCCTCGATGTGCAGTGGTGGCGCGCCCGGGCACTGCTGCGAGAGTCGTGGCCCCTCGCGATCGCGGCGGGCGCGGCGATGATCTCGCTGCGGATCGACCAGGTGATGCTGAAGCAGATGACCGGTGACGCCGATGTCGGTGCGTACGCCGCCGCTGCCCGGCTCTCCGAGGTCTGGTACTTCGTCCCGGTCGCCCTCGGCACTGCGCTGTTCCCGGTGCTGGTCGGCGCCCGCGGCGACCGGGCGGCGCAGGACCAGCGACTACAGGCCGCGCTCGACCTGTCGGCGTGGCTCGCGATCGTGATCGCGTTCGCGGTGACAGTGCTCGGCGGGCTCGTGATCCACGTGCTCTACGGACCACGGTTCGAGGACTCGGCGGGGATCCTCCGGATGCAGGTGTGGGCCGGCCCCTTCGTGTTCATGGGCGTGATCACCGGGCGCGCCCTGCTCGCCGAGGGCCTCCAACGGTTCGAATCGGTCCGCTACGTGCTCGGTGCGCTCGTGAACATCGGCCTGAACCTGGTGCTGATCCCCCGGTACGGCGGCATGGGGGCAGCGTTCGCCACCCTCATCTCGTACATCCTCGTCACCTACGTGATGGTGCTGGCCTACCCCCGCACGAGGCACCTCGGCTGGCTGATGACGCGCTCGCTGCTGCTCCCGTTCCGGCTGCGTTCCGAGTACCTCCGCCGGGAGGGCGCTCGCCCGGCAGAAGCGCCGTGAGCGATCGCGGCCACGAGGGCGGCCAACCTCCGTTCAACCGCTCCTCACCGTCTCACCGGCAGATTGTCGGAACGCTTCCAGGCAGTGGGTGTGCTATCGCCGGGTGAGAGGACCACAGTGCTGCCCTCCACGCTGTACGACTCGACGCCAGAGCAGTTGAAGGCAGTGCCTGCCTCGCCGACCTCGACGTTGGAGATGGAGGAGGCGTCTGGGCGGCGCCTGCGCCTGCGTGCCGCCGAGGCGGACGAACTCACGCTGGGCGAGTGGGACTGCGCCGTGGACCTCCTGCGGACCGCGTTCAACGGCGGCCCCAACTGGTTCTCCGCCACGGAAGTCCCGCGGGACCACCTGCTCTGGAAACTCGTCGACTACCCCGGCCCGACGCGCATCTACCTCTCGGAGGGCGACCGGGACGCCGACGCGCCGCTCCTCGGGTTCCTCGGGACGTTCTCGCGCGACTGGCTCGTGCGAGGGCAACCGCGGTGCGGGACGGACATGGTGGATGCGGCGCTGCACCCCGACATCCAGGGCCGCGTGCTCCTCGAGACCTTCCGCTCACTCCGCCGCGAGATCCCGAGGTGGGGCGATCCGGACTTCTGCTTCAGTTTCGCCTCGCACCCCGCGCTGATCCGCAATCGCGGGTTCCAGGGCAAGCACGACCTCGGCCGTCCGCTGGACACCTTCGTTCGCCCGCTGGACCTGCTGCGGTTCGTGCGTGGTGAGCGGGTCCATCGTCCCGCCCACGGCAGCAGCCGGACGCGCATCCAGATCGAGCTGGAACGCCGGAGGTCCACGAAGCCCGCGCTCGCGCGGCTGGTCGCGTGGCAGGGGCGCATCCTCCGCCAGCGCATCCGCCGCCGCCCACTCGACCTCGACGGCGTCGCGGGCCCGACCTCCTTCGACGTCCGCACCTACGAGCGGTTCGACGAGCGCATCCGGCCGTTCTTCGCGGAAGCCGCGGAGGCGTTCGACTTCATCCAGGTGCGCACGCCGGAGTTCCTCAACTGGCGCTACGTCGACCCTCGGTCGGGGCAGTTCACGATCCGCGTCGCGGAGGTGGACGGCGACATGCTGGGATACGCGGTGCTCGAAACGGGGAGGGCCACCGCCAACCTCGCGGACCTGCTGGTGCGGCCCGGCCGCGCCGACATCGCCCATGCGCTCGTGCGGGATGCCTCGATTCTCGCGCGGGAGTCAGGCGCGTCCGCGATCCGCTCGTGGATGATGCGTGACCACCCGTACGAGGCGTTGCTCACCGATCTCGGCTTCGTGCGCGTGCACACGTCGACCAAGCCGGTGTTCCACGCCAGCCCGCGCACAGATCCGGAGGAGCTCGCGTTCCTCCAGCATCCCGACACGCGCGTCCACCTGATGCTGGGCGATTCCGACCACGTGTAGCGCGGTGTAGCGCGCGACGCCCGAGCCGTCCCGGGACGGCTCAGTGGATCGGGCAGATCCCGACGAGTGACTCTTTCCACGCGGCCACGTCCTGAGCGGGGTCGTCCTCCGCCGCGTGGACCTCGTCGGCGACGGCGGCAGCGCCGAGGACCACGCCGAGCGCAACGACGGCGGGCAGCACCATCACACCGAGGAAGGCGACAAAGCCGCGCGTATACCGCACCGGCTCGACCGGGGTCGCTTCTGCCTCGCTGCGTGTGTCAGGAGCCATGGCTGCCCCCTCAGGCCGCTACCGGCGTCGCGGTGCGCCCGTAGACGCGCCGGCCCGTGGCGGGGAGGAGCGTGAGGCCGACGATGACCACGAAGATCGCGCCGTGGATCAGCAGGAGCGGCTGTGCGCCCACCTGTTCCGCGATCGAGCCGTTGAGCAGGTTCATCGTCGCCATCATCCCACCGAGGCTGAACGAGTTGATGCTCGCCACGCGCCCTCGATACTCGTCGGTCGCGATCGACTGGGTGACCGCGCTCCCGATCGTCATGAACGCCGCCTGCGCGCCGCCCATCATGGCCGCGGCCGCGATGGCGACCGGCAGTGCGGTGGTGAGCGCGAGGATCACCTGCCCGAGGCCGCTCAACACCCCCGTGAGGATGAGCGTGCTGCCTCGACGCCGCTCGGTCTGGATCCCGGAGACGCCGAGGCTCGCGACGAACGCGCCCGCGCCGACGCCCATCATCAGCGAGCCGAAGCCCTCGTCCGGTGCGCTCAGGCGCTCCGCGGAGAACGACGGCAGCAGCGACTCGAATGCCATCGTGAACGCGCAGTGACACACCAGGATGAGCAGCATCATCCGCAGCACCGGGCGCATGTACACATACTGGAGGCCGCCGACGAAGTTCGCCACGAACGACTCGCGTGGTCCCGTCTGCAGGACGCGCTGCGGTGTGACCTGGCTCACGCGGTGGAGCGCCAGTGCGTACAGCACGACGGAGACCGCGAAGGCCGCGGGCGCGCCGGACAGCGCGAGCAACGGTGTCACCAGCGCGGGCCCGAACAGCCTCGAACCGTGCTGGGTGGAAGCCGTGAGTGAGAGCGCGTTGAGCAGCCGCTCCGGCGGGACGAGGGACGCCGCGGTCGCCTGTGCGGTCGGGACGGAGGCAGCGCGTGCCACGCCGCTCACCAGCGAGGCCACGACGACCATCCAGACCTCGAGCACCCCCGTGAGCGCGAGGAGCAGCAGCGCGCTGCTCTGTGCGACCTCGGTGGCGTACGACGCCTGCAGGATGAGCCGTCGGTCCATCCGGTCCGCGAGCACGCCGACGATCGGCGGCACGATCAGCATCGGCCCCATCGCGGCGAACGTGGCCACGCCGACGAGGAACGAGGACTCGGCCTCGCGGTAGATCAGCCACCCCCGGGTGACGATCAGTCCCCATGACGCCGCCTGTGCGAGCGCGGTCGCGAGCCAGAGGTTCCGGAAGTCGATGAAGACGAGCGCGGCGCCCAGGCGCTGGAACAACCCTCGCATGACCGTCTACCCCTCGTGACCTTCGGAGATGCTCGTGCGCAGCCGTCCGCGCACGAGCATCCCACCCGTGCTACCCGATGAACATGCCGCCGTTGAGGTTGAGGATCTCGCCGGTCATCCAGTCACCGTCGGTCACGATGTACCGGACGGCCTTCGCGATCTCCTCGGGCTGCCCGAGGCGGCCGACCACGGTCTCCTTGACCAGCCCCTCGCGTTGCTCGTCGTGAAGGCCGGCGATCATATCGGTGTCCACGAAGCCCGGGGCGATGCCGTTCACGCGGATGTTGTACCGGCCACCCTCGCGCGCCGCCGCACGCACGAAGCCGATGGCCGCTGCCTTCGAGGTCGCGTAGTTCACCAACCCGATGCGGCCGGTCTGCCCGACGATCGAGGTGATGCAGATCACGTGTCCCCCGCCCGCGTCGGCCATCAGGGACCACGCCGGCTGCGTGACGTTATACAGGCCGTCCACATTCGTCGCGATGACCTTGCGCCACTCATCCCGGCTCATCCGCATGAGGGTGCGGTCGGCCGTGGTTCCCGCGTTGTTGACGAGGATGTGCAACGCCCCCAGTTCCGAGACGACCTGCTTCACCATCGCTTCGGACTGGTCGGCGTCGGCGATGTCGGCCTGCAGCGCGACCGCTCTCCCACCGCCCTGTTCGATCTCGGCGACCACGGCCTGAGCCGCGTCGGCGTTGCTGTGGTAGTTCACTGCGATAGCGGCACCCTGCCCGGCGAGCTCGAGAGCGATGGCACGCCCGATGCCGCGTGAGCCGCCCGTCACCAACGCTACCCGACCATCCAGCGGTCCTGCCATGAAGCCTCCCTCTACATGCCGAGTTCTGGCACTCAGCCACGATTCGTCATCAACAGTCAGTCCGAGCGCGCGGACGCACCCCGGCTGCATCGCACCTCACGACGCTGGCGGCATCTGCACGAGGATGGCATGACCATGCACGCACTCCTTGCCGTCCGCGCTCAGCACCGTCGAGACGACCACCTTGCGCCCGCTCACCTCCTCCACACGGCCTCGGAGCGTGAGTGGGACGCCGACGGGTGTCGGAGCCGCGAAGTCCACCTTGAGCGAGGCCGTGACGAACCTCGGCAGTCCGCCCTCGCCGAGCGGTTGACCGTCTTCGCGCGCGCGAACTGCGCTCGCGGTGGCGGTGCTGTGACAGTCGATCAGGGAGGCGAGGATGCCGCCGTAGAGGTTGCCCGGCACGCCACCGGTCAGGTGGTCGTCGGGCGTGAAGATGGTCAGGCTGGCCGACTCGTCGTCGGGATCCCAGGTGGTCCGGATGCGGAGGCCTCGATCATTGAGCCGTCCGCACCCGTAGCAGTGCGCATTGGCGTCCGAGTAGCAGTCCTGGAACGCGACCGGCTCCACTGTCATCGCGGCTCTTCCTCGGATCGGTACGCTCGGCGCGCGTAGTCCGCTTCGCGTACCTACTTGTCCCGAGATACACGTGCCGGGTACCGGTATGCTGGCAGAACCCTACACTGTTCCTCGACATCAGCAAGTAGCGTTGCGGGATTCGCAAGACGTTCGAGGGCGACCATGGCTGAACCGAGGGAGATCGAGCGGATCGTGCGGATCCGCCTGCGAAGCCTGCGGAACACGCTCGGCCTGTCACTGGACGAACTCGCGGCGCGGACCCACCTGAGCCCCTCCACGATCAGCCGGGTCGAGACCGGCAAGCGCGCCCTCAGCCTGGACGTGCTGCTGCCGCTCGCAGCGGGCCTCCACGTGAACCTCGATGCGCTGCTCGACGTGGTCGGTGATGACGACGTCGTGATCCGCCCGACGCCGAACAACCGGGGTGAGCGCACGACGTGGCTGCTGAGCCGGCCGATGGACAGCACGATCGCGCTCAAGATGCGCCTCGAACCGACCGACACGCCGCCCGATCGACGCGTCCACCCGGGCCATGACTGGTTCTTTGTCATCCACGGACGAGTGCGGTTACACCTCGGCGACCGCGAGATCACCGTGGAAACCGGCGAGGCGGCCGAGTTTTCGACGATGACACCCCACTCGTTCGCAGCTCTCGATGCCCCGGCGGAACTGGTGATGATCTTCGATCGCGACGGTCAGCGCGCCCACACCCACCATGAGCCCGACCACCATGAGCCTGAGGACCACCGTCAGAGGGGTTGAACGCACGTAAACGGTGCCTCTAGCGTTGAAGCGGTACGGGTGGGGTGGACAGAGAGCACGCTTGGGTAATCCGAGCCTCGTACCGACTCGCGCATTCCCCACGGCCCGAGGGTTCCTCCTCGGCGTCGCGCTGGGCGCACTCCTCTTCCTCGTCGGGGCCTCCGTCGCACACGCGACCACGACCGCGTGGGTGGACACTGGCGGCGACTGCCTCAACCTCCGCGATGCACCCGGCCTGGGCTCCGGCAACATCCTCTGCCTCGACCACGGTGATGAGGTCACCCTGCTCGGCCCGCAGCAGCGGGGTGACGAGGGCTTCAACTGGGTCCAGGTGGAGTTCGACGGACAGACCGGCTGGGTCGCCGACTTCTACATCACCACCAACCCGGATGACGTGCAGGTCCTGTACGAAGCCCCCAGTGCCGGCGGCTTCGTCGCGCCGCCCGAGGGTGGCGTCACCACTGGCGTGGCGGGCACCTCGGACCTCGCGGCGCTGGTCGCGTCGCAGCCGTTCCAGGTGCAGAGCGTGTGGCACTGGGACGTCAACGCGCAGCGCATGGTGCAGTACACGCCGGGCGCTCCGGCGTTCGTGAACTCGCTGACCTCGATCGGCGCGGACGACGTCGTGATGCTGAAGCGCACGGGAGTCCTCGGCGCGGTCGGGGTCGTGCCGGAGCCGTCGCTCACGGTCGCAGGCACGCCTCGCCTCCTGCCGACGCCACCGATCGAGGGCCTCACGCAGGGCGTGTCCGGCACCACGGACCCGCGCTTCCTGGTGCAGGCGCAGGACTTCACCGTGAAGAGCGTCTGGTACTTCCACGTGCCCTCGCAGCGCTGGCTGACCTACACGCCCGGCCTGCCGGACTATGTGCAGTCGTTGAAGCAGGGACACCTGGGCACGGACAGCGTGGTGTTCGCGGTCCGCGGCCCGGATGCCCCCAAGCCGCCCAGCAGCGAGGACAGCACCTACTTCGAGACCTCGATCACCTACTACTACTGCGTGCCCGGCACGGACGAGCGCACGCACGGTGACGGTGGTGGCTACTGCGGTGGCATGGCGAACGGCGAGAACGTGCACGACGGGGCCGCGGCCTGCAAGCCGGGCCTCCTCGGCCAGCGCTTCCGTATCGAGGGCGACCCCACGGGCCGCACCTACGAGTGCACCGACACCGGTGGCTCCGTGCTGCAGGACCATCGCGACGTGTGGTTCATGAACAGCGACGACGGCTACGCCTGGTGGCTGGAGGTCGGCGAACGCGCCTTCATCGAGATCCTCGAACCGGCCAGCGAGTAGCCAGCCCGAACGCGCGAGGTACGCCTCGCAGCAACGGGGAACAAGACAGGAGCGGGGCAACTGCCCCGCTCCTGTGTGTCGGTCGTTCTGTCCGCTGAGGCCCCTCTGAGGACGGGGGGCCTCAGGAGGGGACGAGGGCTATGCCTTCTTCGCCACCTTGAAGATGTTGGTGTGGCGGATGCGGGCGATCTCGGTCCCGGACTCGTCGAAGAGGTCGCCGTCCACCACGGAGTAGTGGTGCCCGTTCTTCTCGTACGCCTCGATCATGTGGCCGGTCAGCGTGAACGTCTGGCCCGCCCGGGCGCGCGAGAAGTTCTGGATGTGGCTGCTCGCGTGGATCGATGGGTTCCCGTAGTCATAGGAGTGCGCGAGGAGGCTGATCATGTGCCTCGCGATGACCGAGGGGTGTACCAGCGGCTGGTCGCCCGTGAACAGCTCCATCGGCTGGATCTGCTCGTTGCCCAGCTGCCGCGCGTCGTCCTCCGTGATCGTGTACGAGAACGTGCGGATGTCCTGTCCCACCGGGGCGTTCTCCAGCGTGAGCCACTCGCGCTGCTCCAGCACGGGGTCCGCCGTGCGGTGCTCGGAGAGCACGAAGTCGCCGAGCCACGAGGCCTCGCCCATGCCGAGCTCCGCGCGGAGGCAGATCTCGCCGTTGTCCTTCGTCGCCTCCAGGTGGTGCAGGCCGCCCTCGTCCTTCGTGATCTCCACGCGGACCTGCTCGTCGGGGTAGGTGGGGCGGCGGAACTGGATGTAGATCCACCCACGGTCCAGCCAGTCCTCGCCCATCGCCTCGAGGATCGCCGGGATGCACCAGCCGTAGATCGTGACGCCACCGATGAGGGCGCCGCTGAAGCCGTAGCCAGATCCACCGTCAGCGGTGTGGATCTTGTTCCGCTTCATCATCTCCGGGTCGTTCTGGTCCTTCATAATCGCGGTGAACTGCTGTGCCGCGACGAGCGTGTCAGGCATCCGAGACTCCTTCCGAGAGTGGCCGCCGTAGATTAATCGTTTGCTCCGGCCGTGGGGTGGGCCGTGGGGTGGGCCGTGGGACGGGGTGTGAGGGTTACGCACCGCCCTCGCGGAGGGCCCGGCGCTGCTGGCGCACCATGGCGACGTGCGCGTAGGACATCCCGGCCACCACGAGCCCGACGCCGAGGAACAGCGACGGCCCGATGTCATCGCCGAGGACATAGTGCGCGATGATCACGCCCCAGATCGGCGTGCTCAGTGAGAGCGCGGCGACGCCGGACGGCAGGAAGTTCTTCAGCATCCACATGTTCGCGATGAAGCCGAAGCCCGCGATGATGACGCCCTGGTAGAGCACGGACATCAGCAGCCGGTCCGTGAACACCCATGGGTCATCCTCCACCACCGCGCCCAGCCCGAGGAAGACGACGATGCCGACGACGACCTGCGTCATCAGCAGCTTCGGCATCGCCACGCTCTGACTGGCCATGGAGGTGTAGACGAGGCGGCTGCCCAGCAGGATCGCCGAGCCCACCATCAGCACGTCGCCCACCAGCGTCTCGCTGGACGCCTCGAACCCCTGTGAGACCACCGCGACCACGCCGAGGTAGGCGACCAGCGTGCCGATGATCCTCGGCATCGTGAGGCGGTCGCCGGGCACCACGAAGTGCGCGATGACACCCGTCCACAGCGGGAACGTCTGCCCGATGACCGAGGCGTGCGAGGCGGTGGTGTGGTCCTGCCCGATGTTCATCAGCGCGATCTGCACGGAGAACAGCACGGCAAGCCCGCCGAGGAACGGCAGGTCCCTCCTGGTGGGGATCATCGACTGCTTCGTGGCGAGTGCCCACGCGATGGTGACGATGCCGCCGGCCACGAACCGGTACCCCGCCAGGCGAAGTGGGCCCGCGTCCTCCAGCCCGACCTTGATCGCGGACGGGTTGCCGCCCCACAACGCGGCGAGAAACAGGCCGAAGCCCGTTGCGGCTGGTGTGAGCGGGCGGTGATTGCCGGTGACCTGCGGTGGTGGGGGTACGGGGACAGGGCCCGAGGCGGGCGGCTGGGGTTGCGCTGCCATGCGTGCTGCTTTCACGAGCGAGAGCCGCGAGCCTAGCACCGGAGCGCAGGCAGCACTCATGTCATACTGCCATCCGTCTTGCTCATCCCGTCCGAGTAGTGCCCGAGGAGCC